>ERZ1106973.2042-NODE-2042-length-16578-cov-52.120196_pt1 | contig 16578 bp, 10 predicted proteins | sample MGYA00403686_ERZ1106973 | MGnify/ENA primary metagenome ERZ1106973 (study PRJEB35170, sample SAMEA104062408) | human gut metagenome | biome: human gut; feature: human-associated habitat; material: faeces | place: Denmark | collected 2012-11-06 ...
AGGAGGGAGACCGTCTAATAGAGAGAATAGCAGGAACTATCAGACTTGTTGCAGCAAATGATAATGATAATGTAAGAAAATACCGCTATGGTGGCGATGAGTTTATCATGATCATACCGGATGGGACTGAGGACGATGCACTTAGCTTTATTGACAGATGGAATAAGCTGATGGAACCAATCCAAAAGGACAGTAAAATCCCAATTTCCGCGTCAGTAGGTTATGCCTGCGGCAGATACGCCGATATCAATGAGATTATCTGTGAGGCGGATGAGAAAATGTATGAAAACAAGCGTGTGCGCAGGGAGTAGGTCGGTTATCGGCTTAATAAAGCGAGATAACGGATTGCCGGTCAACAATCTCAACATCCATAATCTCACACAAATTATTCTCTGACTCATTATTCTGTATTTTTTTAAGGAGAAGCTCGGTTGCAAGCCGGGCTTTTTTTTGCACATTTTGTGATACTGATGTAAGCTTCGGTACGGTGTACTGGCATAGATTCAAATTATCATAGCCTATGACAGATAAATCAATCGGGACACGGTAACCGCCGAGACGCGCACCCTCCATGATGCCGATAGCACATATATCGGCAGTTGTTACCACTGCTGTGATTGGTGCATTGCTGCTTGCAATGGCACGGCCGGCTTCGATACCGCCCTCATATGAAGGTGAATAGCTGAAAATATATTCAGGACGGAAAGGAATATGACTGTCCTCCAAAGCTTTTTTGTATCCGTTAAAACGTTTGGTGAGGACGATATTTCCCTCATAATCAGCTACAAATGCAATCTCGGTGTGACCGTGATTTATCATATATTTGGTTGACAAATATAAGCCCTTTTCGTCATCAGATATTACATTTATGAGATTAGGGTGAGAGTAATTGCTGTCAAAGGCAGCAATAGGGCAGTTGGCTGCATCCATCAATTTATCAAGATTTTCAGCAGAGGTGGGGAAAACCAGAATCATCCCATCGACATTCCAGTTCTTAACCAAAGATAATATGTCGGAGCTTCTGGATACTGATTGAAGCATGGTGAAGTATCCGTTTTTGTGAAGCTCTGTCTCTATCGTACCAATCATTGTACTGACATATGGGTTCTCAAAATAATTGTATCCTGAAGCATAATCCTTATCCTCCAGAAATGTAACAACTCCGATAATGTGTGAGGAATTGTTTGAAAGACTTCTTGCGTTCATATTCGGAACATAATTATATTCCTCTATAATTGAATTGATTTTATCCCTTGTTTTCTGTGAAACACGGCTTGTCTTTCCGTTGATTACGTTTGAGACGGTCATTGTGCTCACACCTGCCATTTCGGCAATATCCTTAAGTGTCATATTAAACTCCATTTTATTCAGTATTATAATTTTTTACTATAAAGTTTATACATAAACCGAATATGATTCAAAATATAGGTTTATAAATTATCTTAAGTATACATTTTTATTTTGCAAATAGCAATCTGTTCTTGCAAATATTTACATAAAACCCTAATCTATATGTAAAAATGCACAAAAAATATATGAAAATAATATGAAAAGTGATGAAAAAATAAAAAACTATTGACGAATGTACAAGGCGGTGTTAGATTATAGTCAGATTTAGCGCTAAACTAATTTGAACGAAAAAGAGGATATTGAATTAAGAAAGTGAGGATTTCTATGAAGAAGAAACTTATTGCAACAGTTATGGCAGCTACAATGGCAGTGACAGCGCTTACAGGCTGTGGCAGCTCATCGGCTTCATCAGCTAAAAAGGACATAAAGGTACCAACAAAGCCATTTGGCGATACGGTGAAGTATGACCCTTCGGTTGAGATTAATGATGGAAAGGATATCTCAATTGACATGTGGGAGTGGGGAAGCGATGAATTATTTCAGAAGATTATTGACAGATACACAGCTATTCATCCTAATGTAACGATAAACCTGGTGGATAATCCATGGGAAGATTACTGGACAAAGCTTCCTCTGGCACTCGATGGTGAGAACGGACCGGCACTCTTCAATGTACATAACAGCTATCATGAGAATCTTATCAACTATATGGCTCCGCTTGATATTCCTGTTGAGGATTTGGAGCAGGACTTCAATGGAGTGAGTGCTCATGTGATTGATGGCAAGGTTTATTACATTGATTACGGAATGATGACAGGCTCTGTTTATTACAACAAGGAGATGTGGAAGGAAGCCGGACTAACAGATGATGATATTCCAAAGACCTGGGATGAAATGATTGAGGTAGCAAAGAAGCTCACAATCAAGGACGGAGACAAAATAGTCCAGGCCGGACTCAATTTCAATAATGATTTCCACCAGAATTACCTGCTTGGTCTTAATTATCAGCTTGGTGAGAACCTCTTTAAGGAGGATGGAAAGACACCTAATGTCAATTCAGATGCCATGAAGAAGGTAATGCAGATGCTTGTTGATATGTATGACAAGGATCAGATTGGTTCAAAGGATTTTGGCGAGAACTGCGCAGACAGCTTTGGACAGGGACAGTCGGCAATGGTTATTCAGTGGGGACATTATTACAATACACTTAAGACCACATGGAGCGATATAGATTTTGGCGTATTTGAAATTCCTACATTTGACGGAAATCCATATGCATACAATAGATATAACGGTGAGTCAACATTCGGTGTAAACAAAAAAGCACCAAAGGATCAGCAGGCAGTTGCACAGGATTTTGTAAAGTTTTTCCTCTGCGATGATGAGTCTCAGGTAGATTTCAATCTTGCTATGAGTACCTTCCCTGCAAAGAAATCCCTTGCAGACAATGAGGAAATACTTAAAAACCCATCGCTTAAGGTACTTGCAGAGCACATTGACCACTACATCTGGCCGGGTCCGATGCCTTCATGTGTTGAGGAGGATATGAAAAAGGCCGGAGAGGACATATTCTACAATGGAGTGGATATTGATACAGCTTTAGACAAGGCACAGGCTGATATTATAAAGGATATGAAGAACAGTTCATTCCAATCAGTCGAGAATCTATATGAGTTTGCAAAATAACAGGTAAAGATTCACCACGGAGGATTATTAATGTTTAAAAAATCACATCCATTACAAAGTAAGAGTGAAATAATTTTAAGAAACATAGTTGTTGTAGCTATGGTAGCTTTCTTTATAGTGTTTTTGATAATACCGATTGGTATAGCATTTGCAGGAAGCTTTCATGAGTGGAATCCGTTAAGCGGAACATACAAGTTTTTGGGTCTGGAAAATTATAAGCAGGTGTTCACGAGCAAATTGTTCGGTAAATCAATGTTCAATACCGTAATTTTTTCGGTAGTTGTAATTGTTTTCAGAGTTGGTCTGGGACTGGGAATCGCGTATGCTATTTATTCAACGCTTATAAAGCATAAGAGTTTTTTCAGGGCAGTTTACTATATGCCTGTAGTAACGCCTATGGTTGCAGTGGCATTTGTATGGAAGTTCATGTACAATCCACAGATCGGAACCATCAACAAAATATTCGGGCTCGATATCAACTGGCTGATGAATCCCAAAACTGCTCTGATTGCAGTAATGATAATGACCATCTGGAAGGATTTTGGATATGCGGTTGTCATGTATATGGCAGGCCTGTACTCACTTCCGGCAGATGTCATGGAGGCAGCACAGGTTGACGGAGCGAGTGGCTGGCAGAAATTCAGATACATTACATTGCCGTTGCTTAAGCCTATGACACTTTTTGTAGTCATTACATCAATTATTTCGTATATCCAGGCATATGTTCAGATACTCATCATGACAGAGGGTGGACCGGGAACATCAACATATCTGGCTTCTTACATTATTTACGATGAGGCCTTTGTCAAATACAACTTTGGATATGCATCAGCACTTTCATTTGTGCTTTTTGTGATTACCGCAGTGCTTACCGTGCTTTCTTTCAAAGTATCGGGCAAGGAAGAGTAGGAGGAGAATATCATGAGAAAAAAAGTAAGCAGTATAGTTTTAAATGTATTCCTTCTATTATTGGGCATTGTTACAGTTTATCCGTTTATATGGATGCTATGCTCATCATTTAAGCAGAATAAGGAAATAATGGCGTTGCAGCAACATCTGCTTCCACAAGAGTTTACAATAGACAATTACATCAGCATGAATTCGCATTTCAATTTCATGAGGTTTTTTGGAAACAGTTTGTTTATCACGATTGTTGTAACCCTGCTTGTGGTATACACCAGTACAATATGTGGTTTTGTATTAAGCAAATATAAGTTTAAGGGCAGAAATATCCTATTTGGCTTTGTATTGGCTACTATGATGATTCCATGGTGTGTAACAATTATTCCAAAATACACTATGATTCAGAAATTCGGATGGATGGACAGCTATAAGGCACTTATTATTCCGGCTATGTTCAGCGGATTTGGAATATTTATGATGAAGCAGCACATTGAGACCATCCCGGATGAGATTATTGAAGCTGCCAGAATGGATGGCGCTAATGAGTTTTATATCTTTCACAGGATTATATTTCCGATGGCAAAAAACGGAATTTCAAGTATAGCTATTTTTCAGTTCCTGTGGACATGGGAAGACTATCTGTGGCCTTATCTTGTAATCAATACCAAGGAAAAGCAGCTATTGGCAGTTGGTCTTAAGATGTTTAACGGACAGTATTCAACAGATTATGGCGCACTTTTTGCGGCAACGGCAATATCTATCATACCGGTTTTACTGATATATCTGTTCTTCCAGAAGCAGTTTATCGCAGGAATTGCGGCATCGGCTGTCAAGGGATAGCGTAATTTATATGAGAGGGAGTATTTCATGCAGGAAATATACAGAGTAAAGACAAGTCCGGTGGCATTATCGGACAATATGATAATAGGTGAAAAATACAGGATTACAGTTCTGACAGAAGCCCTTGTCCGTCTGGAATACAGTGAAGATGGCGTATTCGAGGATAGGGCAACACAGACAGTATTGTTCAGGGATTTTCCAAAGACCGGCTATCATGTGGTGCGTAACGCTGATGGAATTGAGGTTCATACATCAATGCTGCACCTGATATATAATGAGAAGGAGTTCTCATCACACGGACTGAGTATACAGATTAAGGGAAACCTGAGCGCATATCACAGCATCTGGCATTATGGCGAGAAGGTGCATGATTTGCAGGGTACAGCGCGTACACTTGATGACGTAAACGGAGAGGTTGAGCTTGGACACGGTGTTGTTTCACGCTTTGGATATTCAATTCTTGATGACAGTAAATCACAGATTTTACTTGACGATGGATGGATTGAGCCAAGAAAAAAAGGTGTGTCTGATTTGTATTTCTTTGGATATGGACATGATTATAAACAGGCGCTCAATGATTTTTACAGGCTTTGCGGCAAGACTCCGATGCTTCCGCGATATGCACTGGGAAACTGGTGGAGCAGATATTATAAATACTCAGAAGAAAGCTATATGGAGCTGATGGACAAATTCGATGAAAAGAATATCCCATTCACGGTAGCAGTAATAGATATGGACTGGCATCAGGTTGATGTGGACCCTAAATACGGAAGCGGCTGGACAGGATATACTTGGAACAAAAAGCTTTTCCCGGATCCGAAGCGCTTTCTTGGAAAGCTCCATGACAGAGGAATGCATACTACCTTAAACGTACATCCTGCGGATGGTGTGCAGGGCTGTGAAGAAATGTATGTTGATATGGCAAAGGAAATGGGCGTGGACTATGAAAATGAGGACCCGGTTGTATGTGATCCGGCAAGCCCAAAGTTTATGGATGCATATTTTAAGTATCTTCATCATCCGAGAGAGGCTGAAGGTGTGGATTTCTGGTGGATTGACTGGCAGCAGGGCAGCAACTGCAAGGTTGAAGGATTGGATCCGCTATGGATTTTTAATCATTTTCATTATCTCGATAATAAAAGAGACGGTAAGCGTCCAATGACATTTTCGCGCTATGCAGGTCCGGGAAGCCATAGATATCCGATTGGATTTTCGGGAGATACACATATTACATGGGAGTCGCTTGATTTTCAACCGTATTTTACAACGACAGCGACAAACATCGGATATGGATGGTGGAGCCATGATATTGGTGGACATATGCTTGGCTACAAGGATGATGAGCTGACAGCCAGATGGACACAATATGGTATATTCTCTCCGATAATGCGTCTGCACAGCTCATGCAGCGAATTTAACGGCAAGGAGCCGTGGCGATTTAAAAAAGAGACTGAGGAAGCGATGGAGGCGGCGCTCAGACAGAGGCATTGTATGATTCCGTATCTGTATACCATGAACTATCGCAGCTATGCCGAGAATATGCCGCTGATTGAGCCTATGTATTATGAGTATCCTGAAAATGCAGAGGCTTATGAGGTAAAGAATCAGTATTTCTTTGGCAGCCAGCTTATGGTAGCACCTGTTACAACTCCACGTATTAAGGGACTTAATGTGGCAAAAACCAAAGTATGGTTCCCGGAGGGCATCTGGTATGATATCTATACAGGCATGCGCTATGATGGTGGAAGAATGCTGGAGGTTTACAGGGATTTGAGCAGCATACCTGTGTTTGCGAAGGCGGGAGGCATACTTGTGTGTGCAGATGCTGATGAGCTTGATGCAAGATCTGTTATCAAAAATCCTGATGTATTATGTGTCAGGGTATTCCCGGAGGCTGATGGTGAGTTTGAGCTATACGAGGATGACAATGAATCCTGCGGATATGTAGATGGCAGATGTGTGACCACAGCTATGAAATATTCTGCGGATAAAGATATGTTTGTCATTTCTCCGGCAGATGGAGATACATCATTAATACCTGACAACAGAACCTATAAGCTTGTCTTTGAAAGAAGAACCGAGACAGCAGCCGATAAGGTAAAGGTATCTGTGGATGGTAAAGAGGTATTGGCAAAGAATAAATATGATAAAGAAAACAGAAAGCTCATCGTTACTGTAAATGCATCGACAGCGAGCAAAATAAGCGTTACAATATCGAAAGACACAGTAGCGCTTGATAATCAAATCGAAAAAAGATGCTTTGATTTCCTGAATCAGGCAGAGATAGGCTTTGTGCTAAAGGATGAAATCTACGGTCTTATTACATCGGGAAAGAAAACAACAGTGATTTTATCAGAGCTCAAGGCAAAGGAGCTTGATACAGAGCTGTATGGTGTATTGACAGAGATACTTACAGCCTGAGGCAGTCACCGGTCATACTAGGTGTGACCGGTGACTTTCTTTGTTGTAAAAATTAAAAATGGATGATACTATTATAGTAAACGGAAGTATTTTTATAAGAAACATCAGGAGAAACTATATAATTCAATGGAGGATTATGCAATGGGAAATTCATATAAGAACTGTAAAATACAGGACAACACAGCAGAGCTGATCTACGAGAAAGGCAGTCTGTTTGTTACCATATTTGAAAACAACATAGTGCATGTTGCACAAAAACCCGGCATCGAAAGTGTTGCAATAGAAGAGGGCTTTATTCCGAAGGCTGCCACACCGGACGTGACCTGCAAGGATACGTCTGATGCCAAGGGGACCGCAGCAGAAGCCGGTGTAAGCGATGCAGCAGTTAAAGCAGTCATAAGTGCAAGGGATATTACTGTAAATGTAAAGGATAACGAGAAGCTTGATATTTATTACAAAGGGAAGCTTGTGCTTTCAGATTATGAAAAAGCACGCAAAAAGAGTGAGAAGAATCCGTACGAGGATCTTGCCATCGCAGAGCTTGAGGGACATACTGTCGGAAAAGATGAAGAAAAAACTGACGCTGTTACCATCATCAAAAAGCTTGGAAAGGATGATGCTATTTACGGTCTGGGAGATAAGCCGGGATGCCTCAACAAGCGTGGATATTCATATGTAAACTGGAATACAGATGATCCTGCGCCACATGTGGACAGCTTCAAATCGCTGTACAAATCCATACCGTTTTTTATCGTGTTGGGCGATGAATATTGTTATGGAATTTTTGCGGATAATACCTACAAGACAACCTTTGATTTCGGTTATGAAAACACAGATTACTATTTCGTCGAGCATGAGAAGGGCGAGCTGGACTACTATTTTATGCCGGGAAATGATATGGCAGAGGTGGTAGGACTTTATACATCACTGACAGGCACCACACCGCTTTATCAGAGATGGATATACGGTAGCCATCAGAGCCGCTGGGGCTATTACACACAGGATGAGGTGCTTGATATAGCTGACAAATTCCGCGAGCTTGATATCCCATGCGATGTGATACATATGGATATCGATTACATGAATGGCTACAGGGTATTCACCTTTGATGACAAGAAATTCCCGGATGTAAAGGGCCTTTCAGAAAAGCTTGCTGACAGGGGTGTAAAGCTCATATCCATCATTGACCCGGGTGTGAAGAAGGATGAGGACTACTTCATGTACAAAGAGGGTATGGAGATGGATGCATTTGCACATGATACAGATGGCAGTGTATATGAAAATGCTGTCTGGCCGGGAACATCGGTATTTCCGGACTTCACAAAGCAAAGCGTCAGAAGCTGGTGGGGAGACAAGACAAAGATACTTCTCGAGCACGGTATCAGTGGCATATGGAATGATATGAATGAGCCTGCAAGCTTCAACGGACCACTGCCGGATGATGTGCAGTTTGAGTATGGAGCACATGAAAAGGTTCACAATATTTACGGACATTTTATGGCAAAAGCCACATATGAGGGACTTGCGAAAAATGATGGTGGAAAACGTCCGTTTGTACTTACCAGGGCTGCATATGCCGGAAGCCAGAAATACTGCGGTGGCTGGACCGGAGATAATCACAGCATCTGGGCGCATATAGCGCTTTCACTTGAGCAGGTGTGCAATCTGTCAGTCAGCGGACTTGCCATGTGTGGCAGCGATATAGGCGGTTTCGGAAGTGATACTACACCGGAGCTTCTTGTCAGATTTTATGAGGCAGCAGTATTTGTGCCGTTTTTCAGAAATCATTCAGCGATGGGAACACGCAGACAGGAGCCTTGGCAGTTTGACGAGACTACGATAGATGCAGTCAGAAAGACAGTAAAGCTCAGATACAGATTTATCCCATATATCTATGATCTGGCACATGAGTGTGAAAAGACAGGAGCACCTATCGTGCGTCCACTCGTATACGAGTATCCTGCAGATAAGCATGTGAGAAATATTTCCGATGAATATATGCTCGGAAGCTTTGTATTGGTTGCGCCTGTGATCGCACCGGGCAAGGAGGCAAGAGAGGTTTATCTGCCTGACGGCGACTGGTATGATTACTACACAGGCGAAAAATACAGTGGCGGCAGATATATTTTAGCAGATGCACCACTTGATAAAGTACCTGTCTTCATAAAAGCAGGAGCCATTATCCCTGTTGCAGACGGAGAAATCCGCTCTACAGAGGACATTACAGAGGATAAGATCAGTATACTGACATATCCGGGCAAGGGCAGCTTCGTGCATTATCAGGATGACAATGAGACGTTTGCATACAGAGATGGTGCGTATAATGCTGTTGAGTATACCCTGGATGGGGATAAGCTCGAGAAGAAGGTGCTGCATAAGGGATTGTAAAAATACATAATCTTAAATTTAAAATTCAATATCAACCTCTACAGGGCAGTGGTCTGAACCGAGCACATCGGTATGGATCGCTGCCTTTTTAAGCTTATCATTGATGCGCTTTGATGTGATAAAGTAGTCGATACGCCAGCCTGCGTTCTTCTCGCGAGCCTTAAAACGGTATGACCACCAGGAATATATACCCTCGGCATCCGGATAAAAATATCTGAAGGTATCGGTAAAGCCGGAACATAAAAGCTCCGTCATTTTAGCACGTTCCTCATCTGAAAAACCTGCATTCTTGCGGTTTGTTTTTGGATTTTTCAGGTCGATTTCATTGTGTGCGACATTCAGATCACCGCACAGTACGACAGGCTTTTGGGCATCAAGATCTTTAAGGTATTCACGGAAATCATCCTCCCACTGCATACGGTACGGCAGCCTTTTCAGCTCATTCTGTGAGTTTGGTGTATAGCAGGTTACGAGATAGAAATTGTCATATTCGAGTGTGATGACACGTCCTTCCTTATCATGCTCCTCAATGTCTATGCCGTAAGACACTGATAATGGCTCATTTTTGGCAAAAATGGCTGTGCCGGAATAGCCTTTTTTCTCGGCATAATTCCAGTACTGGTGATAGCCCGGCAGGTCAAGGTCAATCTGTCCCGCCTGTAGCTTGGACTCCTGAATACAAAAGAAATCCGCATCTATACTGTTAAAAAAATCAAGGAAACCTTTCTGGACACATGCGCGCAGTCCGTTTACATTCCACGATATAAATTTCATGTCTTAATCCTCCATATAAGTGTGTGTATTAAAAAGTATTCTTCTTACAAAAACGAAATCATGTAAGCAGGCAGACAGAGTATGTCTTTGTCTTTTGAGAAATCCTTTGTATATACGAGATATTTTTGAAGAATACGGTTTGAAAATTTTATTGAAAATTCATCCAGTGACTTATGGGTTTTATAGCCACAGGATTTTACTTCAATAGGGCAAATCTTATTTTTTTTGGCAATAAGAAAATCTATTTCGTAATTATGGCGTGAACTTTCATTAAAAAAAGTATAGTAAAATAATTCGTTGCCATTACACGTTAAAAGCTGTGCAACTACATTTTCGTAAAGATAGCCTAGATTAGTTCCTAGCTTGTCATTTAACAATTTTTCATAAATTATGTTTTCTGTGAAATCTTTGTCTTTAAACATCAATGTAGTAAACAGCCCGGTATCGCATAAAAATAGTTTAAACCGGGTTAAGTCTTTGTTGGTTGACATACCGGCACTTGGGTCATTTGCATGGTATGATACCAAAACAGTTTTTGAGTCTTTTAACTCTGCAATCAGTTCCAGTGTATTATCGGCGCGATTGTTTGTCAGTACGCTTGATACCTGATATCGCGAAGCATTTTTGTTTAGCTGCGCAGGAATTGCATCAAAAAGCATAGATATTTTTCCAGTGGCATCTATTTTTTTGAAATCATCTTCATAAAGATTCAGAATATCACGCTTTACGTCATCAACCTTACGGAAGTTATTGGTTTTGATATATTCATCAACTGCCTGCGGCATTCCCCCGACAAGCATATAAAGACGGAAATCACGCATCAATTTACGATTAATCTCTTCTCCGAAGGGTTTTTGAGAATCGAATAGCTTATGGATTAGGGGGATAGTTGTTTCATCATTCAAAGCCCATAAAAATTCTTCATAATCCATAGGATACATGTTTAGCTTTCTCTCTTCGCTTGGAATAAGTATATCCTGTACGTTTTTTTTGATAGAAATCAGAGAACCGGTTTCTATATAATCATATCGGTGATCTTTTACAAGTGATTTGATAGCCTGTCTTGCGCGGGGGCATAATTGTACTTCGTCAAAAATAATCAAAGACTCTCTCTCATAGAGATCGACTTTGTATTGGAGCTGCAACTGCAAAAACAGATAATTCAGATCTGAAATATCCTCAAACAGTTCACGTATATTTTTTGAGACGATTGAGAAATCAATGATTATATAACTTTTGTATTCATTTCGTCCAAATGACTCTACGATGGTTGACTTGCCTATACGACGGGCTCCTTCGATTAAGAGTGCTGTTTTACCATCGGAATCCTTTTTCCATTGCAATAATTTATCATATATTTTTCGCTTAAACATGACATTCTCCTAATAAAATTACAAAATCGCATTTTTTATTTTGATGTTTTACTACAAAATCGCATTTTTTATTTCAACGATTTACCACAAAATCGCATTTTCTTTTTTGCTATTTTACCACAAAATCGCATTTTTTAAAAGAGGTTTGAATCTGCAGATTACACTTTTTATATAAAATCGTTACTGTTCACACCGAACAGTGTGACCAGCAACATAAAATACGTATAATAGAGGAAGAAAATACGTAAGAAAATACGCAAGATAAAGTCGGTTCATAAGCTGCACCAAGCTGGCAAAGAAATCAGAAATATGTGAAAATATGACATAAATATAATAAATCCGCTACACTATATCATATGATTACGCACATGATATAATGCAGCGGATTTTATTGTTGATTATTTTAAAGCTCAAGTAAAATTTTTTACAGCACATCGCTTCCATCAGGAATCTTTGAGATGATAGTTCTGTTGATCCTGATTAAGAATAATGTTGAAACAGTAAAGGATATCACCTCTGCTATCGGGAAAGCCCACCATACTGCGTGAAGTCCACCGAGCTTTGAAAGGATGTATGCTGCCGGAATTAAAACCACAAGCTGACGCATGATTGATACGATCATGGAAAAGACAGCTTTTCCTAAAGCCTGGAATACTGTGCCGACGATAATACAAAACCATGCGATGAGGAAATGCACGCCGATTATTCTGAGCGCCGGAACACCGATTTGGAGCATATCGTCAGAGGCGCTGAACATTCCAAGAAGCACCTGTGGTATGAATTCAAAGCAGGCAAAGCCAACGAAGAGCAGACAGAATGCTGTTATAAGGCTGACCTTTATTGTTTTAACCATACGCTTTCTGTTCTGAGCACCGTAGTTGAATGCGATGATAGGTGTGATTCCGTTGTTCAGTCCGAATACAGGCATAAAGAAGAAGCTCTGCAGCTTGAAATAAACACCGAAAACAGCAGCGGCAGTCGATGAAAAGCCGATAAGTATTCTGTTCATGGCATATGTCATTATAGAGCCTATAGACTGCATGATGATTGACGGAATACCGATAGCATAAATGGTTCCCATGATTTTGAAATCCGGGCTGTAGCCCTTGAAGCTCAGGCTGATTTCATGATTGAATTTGTGGTTGCAGGCAAAGGCAACAACGGCGGCTACGCACTGTCCCACAACGGTTGCCACGGCTGCACCGGTAGCACCGAGCTTAGGGAAGCCAAGCAGTCCAAAGATCATGATAGGATCCAGAATGATATTTGTGATGGCACCGCAAAGCTGTGAGGTCATGCTGAAAATAGTTCTTCCTGTCGATGTAAGCACCCTCTCAAAAAAGATTTCCGCAAAAATACCAAATGAAAAAATCATAACAGTACTCAGGTAGCTCACACCCATATCCATGATTTCGATATCAGCATTTCCAATCTGACTCATGTAAAAAGACTTTACGATTGTAAGTCCGAGAATCAGAAATATTACGTAGCTGAATGCATATAGCACGGCACCGTTGATGCCGATTTTGTTGGCCTCGTCGTATTTATGGGCGCCGAGGGACTTTGACAGCAGCGCGTTTACACCTACACCTGTACCGGTTGCGACAGCGATGATGAGTGTCTGCAAAGGGAAGGCAAGTGAAACTGCTGTGAGTGCGTTTTCGGACAGCTTTGCAACGAAAATACTGTCCACGATGTTGTATAGAGCCTGTACGAGCATGGAAATCATCATAGGCAAAGACATGTTAAATACAAGTCTGCCGATAGGCATGGTTCCCATCTTGTTCTCTGTTACAGGGGCTGAATTTGTTTCCTGACTCATAATTCCTCCTATTGTAAATGATTGTTAATTTAAAACTCCTACATTATATATGTACGAAGCTTTAGTTATTAAAATTAAAATCACCGGTAGATTAGCCGGTGTTTAAAATGTGCAACAAAGCGCCAATTACATATAATACCATGACTGCAGGATACTTTCAAGGTATTATATAACTGTTAAATCATATCATAATAGTTAATGAAAAAATGCCTCAAAAAGTATAGCATTGCAGGGTATAAATTACGATAACCGCTTGACAAAATGACAGAGAGATATATAATTAGTTCAAAATTGAATAATTCAAAAATGTATAACAAGGCAGCAAAATAGGAAAAGAAAAGAAGGAATATCACATATGAAATTTAACTTTGAGTTTGCAGAGAAGATTTCGCGAACCTACAGCGATGAGTGCAGACCACTGTGCCATGAGCTAAAGCTTCCGCAGACAGCCTTTGATATACTCATGTTTCTGGCGAACAATCCGGAATATAAGACGGCAAGGGATATAGTTGAAATAAGAAAAATCAAGGCAAATCTTGTGTCTGTAAATGTTGATAAGCTTGTGAATGAAGGCTATCTGGAGAGAAAACCTGTGGAAAATGATAGGAGGAAGACGGAGCTTGTCTGTACAAAAAAGGCCGGGACTGTCATTGAAAGAGGAAGGCGTATACAGCAGCAGTTTACAGCAAATCTGTTTGCAGGGATAGATGAGGAGCAGAAAAAGCAGCTGACGATTGTTATGGAACAGCTTGAGAATAATATGGATGAAATAATCAGGAGGAAATCACACAAATGAGCACATTAATAACTATAATAGTAACATTTTTTGCCGGTATGGGCGCAGGCCTTGGAACTGGCTTTGCGGGACTAAGCGCAGCAGCAGTAATAAGCCCTATGCTCATTACATTTTTGGGAATGGATCCTTATATGGCAGTGGGAATAGCCCTGTCGTCTGATGTACTTGCCAGCGCAGTGTCAGCCTATACATATGGAAAGAACAAGAACCTTGATGTAAAAAACGGGCTCATAATGATGGTCACGGTTTTATGCTTCACGGTTGTCGGGAGCTATGTATCAAGCCTCGTGCCGTCAGCAACAATGGGCAACTTTTCGGTATTTATGACATTTTTACTCGGAATCAAGTTTATAGTCCGTCCTGTCATGACAACAAAGGAGGCCATGCAGGGAGTTTCAGCTAAAAAGAGAGCTGTCCAGTCAATCATCTGCGGTGTGCTTATCGGATTTATCTGTGGCTTCATAGGTGCGGGAGGCGGTATGATGATGCTCCTCATCCTCACATCGGTGCTTGGCTATGAGCTTAAGACTGCAGTCGGAACGAGCGTATTTATCATGGCATTTACAGCCTTTACAGGAGCTGCCTCGCACTTTGCCATCGGTGGAAAACCGGACTGGTTTGTGCTGCTTTTATGTATTGCATTTACACTCCTTTGGGCGAGAATTGCAGCGGTCTTTGCAAACAAGGCATCCGCAAAAACCTTAAACCGTGCCACAGGTATTGTGCTTGTAATACTTGGCATCGTGGTATTTGCATTTTCACTTCTGAGCTGATTTTTCCTGAATATATAACTGCAAGCATCGGCTGCCCGAACGGCACACACAGCTTCCCCGCGTGCTACGCTGCACTGCTAAGATACTGTACAAAATTATGCTTGAAGGGTTTCTATGCAGCTTCGCTATTCGCACGTGGGGAAGCTGTGTGTGCCGGTCGGGCAGCCGGGACTTGCATCATTACATAAAACAAGATAAAAATCATCATACGTATTTTGAGGGAATTGCGAAAAAATCATACCATTTTGTGCAAAACCACATATTTAATAGAAAGATTCACATAAAGATTATTGAGAATACAGTATTGTGCCCTTAGAAAAATAGTACTATACTAAATTCATCTGACGAATTCAGACTTGAGTATAAATAATAATATGATTAAAGGGTCAAAAGGTATCATAAGATAGGAGGAAATAACAAACTATGTCTTCAAAAAAAGATGCGATGAAAAAGAAATTGGAAAACATGCATTTGGGTGAAAGGATTAACTATGGCTATAGAATGGTTATTACCATGATGCTTATTTCGGGACTGCTTTCGATTGCGGTCATTGGTGTGTTGTTTTTCAATATGTTAAACTATGTAAACAAGGTAAATGCTGCCGATCAGGCGGTTAAGACATGTAGAATAAATGTAAATGCAGCGGCTAGAAATGTAAGAGAGATGGCACTTAATCCTGACAAATCAACATATGACGACTATGAGCAGGGCGCAAAAGAAAAGCTTGAAGATGTTGATGTGCAGTTAAAAACAATAAAAAAATCAGGTATCGTTCCTGAGGATCAGTATAATGAATATTCAAAGGCTCTTTCTGACTGGGCGAATATCGGATACTCAATCATGGATAAGATTAAAGCCGGACAGAAGGATGAGGCTGTTGATCAGATTATCAATGAGTGTACACCAAAGTTAAATAAAACAGTTGAGCTTGCAAAGGAAATCAACAAGCTGACTGACGAAAGAAGCCATCAGGCAGTTGTAAGGACATATGTATGTGCTGCAGTCGGACTCATAGTCATCATTATCTGTCTGATATGTGCATGGCAGTTGACAAAGAGAACAGGAAAGATCGTGCTTGATACAATCCTTGAGCCATTACATGCAATCGAGGAAGTGGCAAAGGAGCTGACAGAAGGAAATCTTCACAGCACACTTGATTACCGTTCAGAGGATGAAATCGGTAGATTGGCACACAGCATGAGAAAGTCTATCCGTATTCTCGGCTCATATGTGGATGATATAGACAGGTCGATGAAGCTCTTTGCGGACGGACATTTTGATGCACAGCCGGAAGTAGAGTGGAGAGGCGATTTTGTAGGTATTTTACATTCATTTATGGAATTTGAAAAAAGTATGGCAGTCACCATAAAGGGAATCCAGAATGTATCAAGCGAGGTTTCAAGTGCGGCAGAGCAGGTAGCTGCAAGCTCAAATGACCTTGCAGACGGTGCA
>ERZ1106973.2058-NODE-2058-length-16442-cov-3.087569_pt1 | contig 16442 bp, 24 predicted proteins | sample MGYA00403686_ERZ1106973 | MGnify/ENA primary metagenome ERZ1106973 (study PRJEB35170, sample SAMEA104062408) | human gut metagenome | biome: human gut; feature: human-associated habitat; material: faeces | place: Denmark | collected 2012-11-06 ...
CCGGGGTGAAGATCATCCATCCGGCGAATGCCCGCGAAATCCGGTCTGCGCTCGGAGACGTGATCACGGCCTGCCGCCGGGTGCAAGTACAGCTTCAACCCGTAGCGGCCGCCCGCGACCGTACGGAATGCCTTGCTTGTGAGCATCCTGAGCCGAAAAGATCATGGTGGAAAAAGATCAGGGGAGGAAGATGATGCCTATTTTGATCTGCCAACAGTGCGGTCGGATGTTTGAAGTGAAACGGTACTTTGCCGAAACCGCAAAGTACTGCTCAAAGGAGTGCAAGGATAAGGCCGCACAGACGCGAGGGCCTCAAAAGTGCAAGTGCTGCGGAAAAGAATTTCCAGCGAAAGGGAATGCAGTTTTTTGCGACAAGGCTTGTGGGTATGCTTTCAGAGCCGGGGTGAGCCGCGAAGAATGGCTTGAAGCTCATCCACAGAGCAATCAGTCAACACTTTTCAAGCGTAAGTGCCATGACTGCGGGAAGCCCACAAACAACTACAGGTGTTCAGCTTGTTGGGAAAAGCTCCGCAGCGAATCTGAAACGGGTGGTATCCCGGAATACCAAGTTATGGGGCAGGCATGGGTGTAGGCCCGTGCCGCTTAGGTCGGCTTCACCGTGATGGGAGGCGCGTCCTGTGCTTCGCGGACTGGTCGAAAGAGTACGGAGTCCCGGCGTGGACGTCTCGAAACGGGTTCGTCAAAGACGTGAACTTCTGCCGCCTGTACTGCGAGAAGAGGCCGGATATGTTTGAAGTAGAACTTAAAGGTTGCAAGGCATAGGCGAAAAAAAAGCCCGCTGTTGGCGCAGCGGGCAAGAAACAAAAAACTTAATGAGTGAGCTGAGTATGCACGACCAATATGAAAAAGTCAAGAATCTACTACTCGTTGGATTCGTTTTCAAGCTCTTTAGCTTCATCACAGGCAGCTTGAATCATTTCAATAATGATAGGTGCATCATGCCTGTCAAAAGTGATAATAGCGTCAGAATCATTGTAACATTTTTGAAGAATTGTAATTCCTCCATCTTTATTACAAAAAATTTCCATTGCAGCGCGTTCTGTCAGTCTTGCCATGTTTCAACTCCTGAGGTGAGATAATGAATACTGATTTTCGCCTTTCAGTTGGATTTTGGCAACACCCAAAGACAAAAAAAACCGCCCGCCGCCTTGGACTTGAGGGGATACGCTCGCTTCAAATCCTGTGGGCGTGGGCCGCTGTGAACCGTCCGGACGGAAACCTTTCCGGCATGGACTGGGAAGACATCGAGCTTGCCGCAGACTGGCAGGGCGAAGAACGAAAGTTTTTCGACACCTGCCTTGGCATGTGGATTGAAGAAATCCCTGACGGGTACGCCCTGCACGATTGGCAGGAACATAACCCGTGGGCAAGTGAAGCCGATACCCGCAGCGACGCCGCAAGGCTTTCCCGTTTTGCAAGAAAATTCCCGGAGATAGCTAGAGCTATGCGGGAAGATGGGGTTAAGGGGCTTACGCAGGAAGAGTATCGTATGTACGCCGATGGTACGCCGTATGTACGGCGTAGTACGGGCGTAGATACGGCGTTGAACGAACGCACTACGGATCGTTCTACTCCTGCTCCTGCTCCTTCTCCTACTCTTCGTAAAAGAAATACACCCCCACCCCTCACAGAGGGGCAGGGTGGGGAGGGAGCCGCTTTCGCTCACGGGGAAGAAAAGCCTACTCCGCGAGAACTCGGAACGAACCCTAGGGCCCAAGGAACCAATCCCCGGGTCACTGGTGAGAATCCCTGTACTCAGGGAACGAACCCCCGGGCGCAGGTTGAAACGTCATACCCGGACATGGCCTTTGTCCAGTTTCTCGACGCCTACGCGCCGGAAAAGAGGGATGAGGGCGCGGCTTGGCAAGCATGGCTTACGCTCTCACGGGCAAAACAGCTTCCGGGGCTCCCCAAACTGCTTGATGCTGTCACGGCATGGGAAAACTCTGAGCAGTGGCAGAAAGACAACGGCCAGTACATCCCGCTGGCATCCAACTTTCTCAGCAAGCGGCGATTTCTCGATACGCCTCCTCAGCGCGCGGCTCCTGCTGACGAGTTTGATCCTGAGCGCTTTGCCAAGGCCGCTGAGCAATGGAAAAACAGGTACAAAACGACAGGGGGTGCATGATGAACGGAGATACTTTTTTTGGCATGATGAGAAATATTTACGCTGTCTTCAACAAGCCTGTCCCTTCCGATTCTTCGCCGTTCGTCATGTCGGTCTGGGAAAGAGTTAATCATGTCCCGGATGAAGCTGTCCCGTACATCGTGAACCAGATCGCGGACGAGGAGAGAATGCCTCAAAACGTGGGTCGGGCGATACTCCGGGCATGGGAAAGCTGGCAGACGAACAACCCTGGGCGCATGGTGCATATCCACTGCGACGTGTGCGGAGGAGATGGTTTTTTCTGGTGCTGGAAGCAAGACGAGAAGACGGGAAAATATCAGCACTTTTTGTCTCCCTGCCCGGCGTGTCGGAAAGCTGACTATCCTCTGCCTTCGATGCGTGAGCTGCGTGAGCGCGGCGTCGTCGTGATGCCTGTCGGCTATGCAGGGGGCCCGGTACAGTTTGACCGGGATTCTGAGCTTGGGGCCCTATGGCCTGTGGGTACACCAGAGGGATGCGGAAAGAGATTCCTTTCTGCTACGGAAGGGGAAGGGAAAAGGGACATGCGCCTTGATCCGCTCCGCCTCCGGGCCATGAGCGAGGCTGAACGGGCTGATGTGGTGGGGGCCCGGTATGCGTAGAGCGGCGCGCGTGGACGACAACCAAGGCCAGATCGTGGACGCCCTCCGGCGCGTGGGGTGCTCCGTCTGGTCACTCGCCGGGGTTGGCAAAGGCTTCCCGGATCTCGCCGTGGGCTTCCGGGGACGCAATCTTTTTCTTGAAGTCAAAGACGGCTCCAAGCCGCCATGCAAGCGCAAGCTGACGCCGGATGAGGAAGCTTTCCATGCTTCTTGGCGCGGGCATGTCGCTGTGGTCGAAAGCGTCCAGGACGCTCTGAAAATTTTGGGGGTGATGTGATGAGGAAAAAAAAGGAACGGGTCAAAAAGCTTGAAGGGTGGGGCGCTATTTGCGCTTGCGTTGGCTGGACTCGTCCCACGCTGATAAAATATGGTTTCCCTGTGTATCGTCAGATAGCACAAGGAAACCGAGTCTTTGCGTATGCAGATGAGCTGAAAAAGCACAAGCTTAGTCTTGAGCAGAGTTTTTTTTGTCAATCTCTCTCTGCATGAGTTCGGTGATCCAACGTGTTCTCGTTTTTCCTTCCTGCTCTGCCGCTATCCTTGCCGCTTCCCATAGTCTATCTGTGACTCGGAGAGTGCGGTTTTCGGCTTTTTCTTCTTTCAGAGACCGTCCTGCTCCGGGGCGTTGGCCTCCCCATTTATGTACACTTTCCATTTTTTACCAACTTGTTTTCTTTAGCAATATCAAATACGGTGATGTGATTACGTTATTAAACAAAAAGTTTTGGTTTGACTTTATACCAATTTGGGTCGTTATTGCTCTTTCCAAATTCAAATTCAATTGGAAGCCTTTCATTGATGGCTTCAATCAGCTTGAGCACGACAAGCCAAGAACTGTTATAAAGAGCTTGTCTGACATTTGCTCTTCCATTTCCTCTATTAAAGATCTCGTTATCTTCATCATAATAGAGAAGCGTAGCTTCATAATCGAAAAGAGATAAAATTCCCTTCGCTGTTGCAAGGATTTCTGACTCATCTTTTAAAGAAGAACCTCCTGTAAAATGCGGAATTTTTTCTAAGATTGCAATCAGATGTTTTATTGCGGAGTCTGAGTCAGGCCCGATGTAAGCATCGAACCTCAGATCTTCAGGAAGCCATTCCATTTCTTCCTGATACGTTGCAAGCTTTGAATATTCTTCATGATTTTTGATGTCATTCTTGTAATTGTCTTTAATATCTTTATAGCATGACATAATTTTTCCCCACTTGCTTTTTTTTGAAAGAGTCGTTAGCCTTTTTTATTGCCCACTTCCGTGGGCGTGTTTCCGGGTTTAGGATAAAAGATGCTGCACTCTTGCAGTCTTCCCCACACATGTGGGGGTGTTTCCAGAGTCAAGCCTGTTAAAAAAACAGGCCGTTCTTTTCCCCACTTCCGTGGGGTGTAGGCCCGGTATGGTCAGATACCGGGCTTTTTATTCCCCCTGAGCTTCCCTCCTTACCTTTGCCCGTTCCTTCCTTGCGGTTTCTTCGGCGCGGCTGTCGCGCACGGGATCGTTCTCCTTCCATGTCTTGATCAGTCCTTCCACCGCGTCCCGGTCAAAGACGATGGCGTACTTGCTGGCAATTTCTTTACCCGTCCACACCATGCGGCTGCTGGCAAGCGGCTCTCCGCACACTCTTGCAAGCACATCGGGACAGTGCGTGTCGGGGCCGAGGTGCGTTATGCATATCACATACTTTTCCCCGTCTGCATGGCCGGGCGTTACGTCTACGATACTGAGCCGCGCTGAGTGCTTACCGTGGGGATGTAGCGTCTTGAAAAGGGTCTTCACTTCGCAGGCGCGGATGTGCCGTGCAGGGTCATAGTAGCGGGTATCTTCGGGGGATACGTCCACGTCTTCCCCTTCTTCCTGCTGTTCTACCGTATTGAGTGCTTCGACTTCGCTGGCAAAGACGGCCTTAAAGCTATCCAGAAGATCGTTCTTGGAAGAGGCGGACACGAAGTCCTTCTTGATAAGATCGTAGTACGTCCCGTCAAAGGCCCGAAAAAGCTTCGCCATCGCCGAGTTCGTGTACTCGTCGTCTTCCAGAAAGTAGCGCTTCGTCCCGCGCACGCTGCGCAGCTCGAAGCCAACTGCCTTGGCCACGGCCTTTTCATCGAGATACACGCGGCGGTGTCCGCCCTTTTCCCAGATGCGACCGAAGCGCAGGGCAACTTCTTCTTCGGATGATACTGTTTCTTCCTGCTCCTCTACAGCTTCTACAGAAACCTCGGCTTCTTCATGAAAGCTGGAAGCCTTGGCGATCAGTTCTTCCACATACGCGATGTGCTTGCTCAGTACTTCGGCGACGGCTTCGTTGTCAGCGGTAAAAGCGCGGCAGGTGTCAAGGTGCTGGCGCACGGGTACGATGTCTTCGGCGATACTCTTCAAGCAAGCTTCATGATGCTTTTCACAGCGCGGGGTCTGGAGAAGTGAAAGGTCGTTTGTGAAGCGCATGAAGTTCATGGAAAAAGAGCGGATAGTGGCGTTGATGTTCACGTCATTGTCGGAAAGCTTCTTGGCGTTCTTGGGGGCTCTCAACATTTGAGTTCTCCTTTTGGGTGTTGTTCCCTTTCGTTGAAAATACAATAGCACTACATCTTGAAAAATGCAAGTGCTTTTTTCAAGTTTTTATTCATACTTTTTCACTTCCTTTCATTCCCTTTCAAACCGTTTCAACTCCTTTCATTCTTTACATTTTTTCTCTGGATGTGATACGCTCCCGGCAAAAGTCAGGAGCGTTTTTTATGGCTGTTCTTCCTCTTCGTTATTTCTCACCCGATGAGTTCCGATGCAAGGACGGATGCGGGGCGGGGATCGAGCATATGGATCCCGAAGTTCTCCGTATGCTCGACGAGGCCCGCAAGCTGGCTGGTATCCCGTTCTCCCTTTCTTCCGCCTACCGCTGCCCCAAACACAACAAGGCGGTCGGCGGCGTGCCCACCTCAGCCCACACGCGCGGCTATGCCGTAGACATCCGCTGTACGGATTCTCACTCCCGTTTCGTCATGTTGCAGGCCCTGCTTGAGGCCGGATTCCGGCGCATTGAGCTGGCTCCGACATGGATCCATGTGGACAATGACCCCGACAAGCCGCGTGACGTGGCGTTCTACCAGCAGGGAGACAAGTACTGATGGATCTTTCCATTATCGTGGATTTTCTGAATTCCCAGACGGGAACGTGGGCGCTCGTTATAGCCGCACTTGGAGGCCTCTGCGCTTTGGCTTCTGCATTCATGCCCGTACCCGGTGAACAGTCCGGAAAGGTCTACAAGGCCGTCTATACTGTTGTGAACTGGATCGGCTGCAACTTCGGCAAGGCGACGAATGCCGACGACGCCGCGAAGAAAAAGGCGTGAGCGTGTCCCGTGTCGTTGAAGTCCTCGCTCTCCTCCTCTCGCTCGGCTACCGCTGCCTTGAAAAGCTGGATGCGGATCGGGCTCAGGCTTTCCGCGATTCTTTGCGTGATGACCCTCTTGGGGTGCTCATGCAGCAGACCGGAGGGAAGTCTTCCGATACCGTCTACGCCCACTCTGACAAGTCAGAAAATCGTGGTGCTGGACGGGGTGAGGGGTTGGTGGATCGATGAGCGGGATGCGGCAACTCTTGCACAATGGATCGAAAACGTAGAGCAGGTAGGTAGGTGATGGGACTTTCCCCAGAAGATTCTCAGCATGTAGTCGACTCGGTTGCACTCTCATGGCCTTATGTCGGCTTGGCACTTTTGGGAGGACTCGCCCGAGCCTGCCGCTTTGGAGTGCGCTCGCTACGGCAATTCATTGGCGGCTTGCTGTGCTCTGGCGTTTCCGGATTGCTCTGTATCCTCGCTTTATACGATCAAGATGTGCCTCCACTTTTTGCGGGGGCTATTGTTGGGATGGTTGGATATTCCGGCGGTTCAGTGCTTGATGCGGTCATAGGCATACTCCTGCGCAGGATTCGGCGCGGGAGGGTTTGAGAGAGAAGAGAGTCACGCGGCGACGTTCCCCCCGGTCGCCTATCGCCCGCTGCAGCGGGGTACAGGATAAACGGTCGCCTTCGAAAAGGGCTATGCATATCGACGCCGGAGCATAGCCGCCCTTCACGGGGAATCGGGCGGTGTAGCATGGCAGGGCCGATATATCGCGTGACGTACTGCAATGAAATTCTCCTTCGGGGGGTCAATTTTTGGAGTGTGAGCATGGCAAGAGAGGACAAGCTGAAGCCTGTACGAACCAAGGAAGAAGCAAGTGAGCGAGGTAGAAAAGGCGGCATCGCGTCAGGCATCGCCCGGCGTGAGAAGAAAACTTTTCGGGCCACGCTTGAACTCCTGCTTGATCGTAAGCTCGACGGTTCACCACTCACCGGGCGCGAAGCCGTTGCCGTTGCTCTTTTCGAGAAAGCTATGTCCGGTGATGTAAAGGCTTTTCAGGAGCTTAGAGATACAGTCGGTGAGAAGCCCGTGGATAAGCAGGAGCTTTCCGGTTCTCTCGATGTCGTAAGCGTTATTGAAGAGGCAAGAAGGCGAGCAAATGGCTGTTGATTTTGAAGTAATGCTTGCTTCCGACATCGGAAGTTTTACCCGCGATCCGCTTCGGTTCGTGCTCTACGCTTTTCCGTGGGGACAGGGTGAGCTTGCCGATTTTGACGGGCCTGACGACTGGCAACGCGACATACTCGGTATCATCGGTGAAAAGCTCAAGTCCGGCGCTTCTACAGATGACGCTTTCAAAGAAGCGATCAAGATCGCCGTGGCTTCAGGGCATGGCATCGGCAAATCGGCGCTGGTGGCGTGGATCATCCTGTGGGCTATGAGCACCTGCCCCGACACAAAAGGCGTGGTGACGGCGAACACGGAGAACCAACTGCGCACGAAAACATGGGCGGAACTCGCCAAGTGGCATCGGCTCTGCATTTGCGGCCACTGGTTCGACTGCACGGCTACAGCGCTCATCTCGAAAGAGCCGGGGCATGAAAAGACGTGGCGCGTCGACTCCATCGCGTGGTCTGAGCGCAACACTGAGGCTTTCGCCGGGCTGCACAACAAAGGCAGGCGCGTGCTCATCGTCTTTGACGAGGCGTCCGCCATCCCAGATGTGATCTGGGAAGTCTCAGAAGGCGCGCTTACTGACGAAGATACCGAGATCGTCTGGTGCGCGTTCGGCAACCCCACGCGCAACACGGGCCGTTTCCGTGAGTGCTTCGGCAAGTTCCGGCATCGGTGGGAGACGCGCAAAATAGACAGCCGCACGGCGAAAATGACGAACAAAGAGCAGATCGCAGCGTGGGTATCAGACTTCGGCGAAGATTCCGACTTCGTGAAAGTCCGCGTCCGGGGTGAATTCCCCTCGGCGGGGACAGCGCAGTTCATCCCGGCGGAACTGGCGCAGTGTGCCCGTGGGCGTCATCTTGATGAGCAGGCGTACAAGCATTCCGCTAAAGTCATGGCCTTGGATGTGGCGCGGTTTGGTGGGGACTCAAGCGTCTTGACGAAGCGTCAGGGCTTGTACTGCGCACCTCAAAGGATCTGGCGTGGAGTAGACTTGATGGCCCTTGTCGGGGCCGTTGCGCAGGAAATTCGGGACTGGAAGCCGGACGCTGTCTTTATCGACGGCGTGGGAGTTGGTGCGGGTGTGGTCAGGCTGCGCGAGCTGGGTTTTTCGGTCACGGATGCTCAGGCTGGTGCCCGCGCGATTGATGCGAAGAAGTACGCAAACCGACGCGCTGAGATGTGGGCTGGAATGCGGGAGTGGCTGGCAAACGGCGGCATCCCGGAAGACCAAGAGCTTTTTGATGATCTCACGGGGCTTGAATACGGATTTACTTCGTCAGGCTCGCTCCTGCTTGAAAAGAAAGAAGACATGAAGAAGCGCGGATTGTCCTCCCCAGATAGAGCTGATTCCCTCGCGCTCACTTTTTATGCTCCTGTGGCTTCTCCGCAAGTGCGGCGAGAGGGAAGGGCGCGAACTGAATATGATGTGCTGGGGTGGCGATAATGGAACTTCGCTATCGTAATGTAGAAACTGAACAAGATCGGGCTGCTCCTTTCTTCAAGATGCAGCAACAGGGGCTTTTATCAAGCGCCATGTCCTGTATCGATTCCCCGAAGCTTGAGCGGTGGCTTGAAATCACAGCAAGGGGCGTCGTCTTGCTGTGTGAGGATGAGCAAGGCGAGTTGCTTGGATGTGGTCACTTCACGCCTTTCCGTGGACAGGTGTGGGAGTTTGACTTCACGGCGTTCCGTGAAGCTTTCCATATTGCTCCTCAAATGGCGCGGGGTGGCTTCCGGTGGGTGTTTGAACATCTTCATGCATCCGCGATTGTCGGGTTCTGCGCTGAACCCAATAGACAGGCTTGGATGTTGGCGCGGGCGTGTGGTTTCGAGGTTATGGGGGCTATCCCCGGCCTGTGCTGGTTTTCCAGACGGCAAAAGCATGTGGGCGGCGTCATGGTCATGGCAACGCCTCAAACTGTGGAGGATGCAGATATGTCTTTTGGTGGCAGTTCTACGCCGGAAATTCAAGAAACTCCTAAAGCTCAGACAACTAAGCCTGTTACGGAAGCCGCTACCGCCGCCCGCGATGCACAGAGGGAAAAGGCGGCAAAGGCCGCTGGCCTGAACTCGACGATTCTCACGAGCCCTTTTGGGACTTCTACGATGAACCAAAATCAAAAAACTTTGTTGGGGCAGTAAATGGCGGCCGTTGATGTACATGCATTGAATCGGCGCTATCAGTCGCTGCGTGACGAGCGGTGGCCGTGGGATTCCGCCTATGCGGATCTTGCGCTGCACTTCTCGCCGACAAAGTACCGTTCCGATGCGTCGAGCGACACCTCCCGCAACCCGCAGATCCTTAACTCGCTGTTGGTCGATTCCACAGGTGTTCTCGACATGCGTACACTTGCGGCGGGTATGCAGGGGGGCATGACCAGCCCGGCGCGTCCGTGGTTCAAGCTGACTCTTCAAGATGAGGAGGCATTGAGCGCACCGGATGCCGGGAAGTGGCTGGATGACGTAACCCGCCGTATGCAAGCTGTCTTGCACCGCTCGAATTTCTATAATGCAGCCCATGCACTGTACAGTGACCTCGGAACTTTCGGAACAGGATTGATGATCGAGGTCGCAGATTGGGATGGCCTCCATTTCTTTGTGGTGAACGCTGGCGAATACGTCATTGATACGAATGAAATGAACGTGGTTGATACGTTTTTTAGGCGCATCAACATGACTGCGCGTCAGATTATACAAGAATTTGGCGAGGATAAAGTCCCGAACATCGTCAAGACGGCTGCGAAGTACAAGACGGGCAATGCAAGCACTACGCGATTTGATGTGATTCAAGCGGTATATCCGCGAAAGGATCGCACATACGGCAAAATGACCTCCAGCAACATGCCTTTTGCTTCTGTTTACTGGATGCTTGCGGGAACGGACGGGCAAGGGGCTCCTCATGTGCTGAGAGAATCCGGTTTTGATGAGTTTCCCGCCTTTGCTCCTCGCTGGGATGTGAGCGGTAACGATGTATATGGGCGTTCCCCAGCGATGGACGTTCTGCCTGACTGCCGGATGCTCCAGAGTATGACCACGACGCTCCTGAAGACGCTTCACAAGAACGCTGATCCCCCGATGTCCGTTATGGCTTCCCTTAAATCGGTAGGCCTTGATCTGCGTCCCGGCGGTGAAAATTTTGTTGATACGTTCGACGGAAGGCCGCCTACGGCGGCGCAGCCCATCCAGCAACCGAATGCCCAAAGTATTCAGTATACACAAGCGGCGATTCAGGACGTGCGGCAAAAGCTCCATGACGGTCTGTATGCCGATTTGTTCAAGATGCTCATCTCAAATGACCGCCGCCAGATTACGGCTACGGAAATCGAGGCCCGGGAACAGGAAAAGATGATCTTGATAGGCCCTGTGGTGGAGCGTCTGCAAAAGGAATTTTTCGAGCCATTGATCCAGCGCACTTTCAACTTGATGCGTCGCTACGATTTTATCCCCGAACCTCCAGAATCAATCTCTGGCGCGCCCCTGCGCATCGAGTTTGTAAGCGTGCTTGCGCAGGCACAGCGTCTTGTGAGCACTTCCGGCATAGATCAGTTCATGGCCTTTGCCTTGAACATGTCTCAGGCATTTCCGCAGGTGATGGACGTGATTGATGTCGAGTATACGATTTCTGATTACGCCGAGGCAGTGGGGGCTCCCAAGGGGATGTTGAGAAGTTCTGAGGAGATCGCTGCCATTCAGCAAGCTCAGGCTGAGGCGCAGCAACAGGCGGCACAGCAACAGCAGGCTATGGCCGCAGCGCAGCAGGTACAGAATCTAACCGGGGCTGCAAAGAATTTGGGGCAGGCAACGGTAGGGGCGGATGGACAAACTGCGCTTGAGGCAATCATAGGCGGTATGGGAGGCTTGTAATGGAACAATACGGGAACGAGCAGGCGTTGCAGGAACGCAGGAATAAAGCGCAAGCATACCATTTCCGCATTGTTGGCGTTGTACAAAAGCTGGCGGAATCGAGGGACGGTAGTGAATTCCTCCGCAAGCTGTTGCGCGACTGCGGATGTTTTGAAGCGCGCTTTTGCCCTGATGCGGCTCAAGCGGCCTTCTTTGAAGGAAGAAAGGCAATCGGGTTTGAGGTGATGAAGCTTGTTCAAGAGGCGGGGCCGCAAGCCTTGATATCCGTAATGTCAATGAAAAAGGAGCAATAGAGCATGGCAGAGGAAACACAGATCGATGCGGGGACAACCGGAAACGAAGAACCCGCAATCCCGGCAGGAAACGAGGCAGAAAAGGGCGGCGATACGCTTTTGACTTCTACCGCTGAGGAAGGGGATGCCCAGAAGGAAGCCGAAGACGGGAAAGGCACGGAAGGATCCGAAAAGGCTGAACCCGGCAAACCTGAGCCGTATGAGATTGAGGCACCAGAAGGTTATCCCATTACGCCTGAAAACCTCAAGTCTCTGAATGCCCACTTCAATGAACTTGGGCTTACCAAGGAACAGGCTGAAAAGGCCCTTGCGTATAGGGCCGAACAGTACGCCGCTTTCCAAGCCAGCCAGCAGGCACAGCGGAAAAGCTGGATCACCGAGATTCAGGCGGACAAGGAATATGGCGGGGAAAAGTTCAAGGAAACCGTAGCCGATGCCAAGCGAGCATTGGCACAGTTTGACGAGGGAGGAACTATCCGAACCTTGCTTGAAGAAACAGGATACGGGGACAACCCCGCTATCATCAAAGTTTTCGCCAAGGTCGGGAGGGCAATGGCGGAAGATAAGATCGTTGGCAAGGGCGGCGCGGGCGGTAAAAAGCCGCTGGCGGAACGTTTGTACTCTGATATGTAATGGAGATTTTTTGATATGGCTTACGAAAAAGGATATGTGGCGACCCTTGCAGAGATGGAAGCGTGGTACGCTGATGAGCCTGCTGGTGCCGTACTTGAACTGATGAACCAGACCAATGACATCCTCAGTGATGTTCAATGGCTGGAATCCAATCAGACGGATGGTCATAAAACCCGTATTCGCACGGGACTTCCTGAGGTCTACTGGCGTCGCATTTATCGCGGAACGCCCCCCAGTAAGAGCGAATGGTCAGTCGTCACGGAACAATGCGGAATGCTCGAAGCCCGTATGGAACTCGATATCGCCGAAGTTGAGATGTACGGAGACAGAGCCAAAGACTTTCGTATGAGCGAAAGTCTCGCTTTTACAGAATCCATGCGCCAGAAAGTGGCGACGACGCTTTTTTACGGCAACAACGAAGCGCGTCCAGACGAGTTTAATGGGCTGAGTATGCGCTATCCTTCTCTTTCTTCCCCGAATGTCGTGGACGGCGGAGGAACCAGCGGCAACATGACCAGCCTGTGGCTCATTTCGTGGGGAGCCAATTCTGTGCATGGCATTTACCCCAAGGGTTCGCAAGGCGGCCTGAAGCACAAAGTTTTGCCGGAATACATGACCACCGACGATTCCGGGAACAAGTTCCAGTGTGTGGGCGATATCTACAACTGGAAGTGCGGCCTTGCCGTCCGCGATTGGCGCGCCGTGGTCCGCGTGGCGAATATCCCCGTGGCAAACCTCACAAAGCGCAAGGGCGAGGAAGGATTCATTGATCTTCAGGCGATCACCATCGAGGCAAAGAACAAGATGCCGCAAAACCTGCGGGATCGAGCTATCTGGTACTGCAATCAGGATGTTCTGACGGGCCTTGAGCTTCAGTCGACCGATGCGGGCAACGTGACTCTGGAGTACGGCCAGTACTTCAGTTCCAAGGCTATCCCCGCGCTGCATGGTCGCCCGATCCGGCAGTGTGACGCTATCCTCTCCACCGAAACCAAGCTCGACGCATAAAAGGGGGACGCCATGATCCTTGATGACAACCTTGTCTTTACCGATGACAAAACCCCGGCAACTGGTGCGTCTGAGCCTGTGGCCCTTACGTCTTTCCATAATCCCGGCAAGGTGAGCGATCTCTACATCATGCTGCGCGTTACTGCCGCCATTACCGGGGCCACCAGCATTGATGTGAAATTGCAGCAATCCGACACGAAAAACGGCTCGTATACCGATGTTCCCGGCTTTGGCATCACGCTTTCGCAGGATGACGGCGATTTCGATGCCGGGGCGGTCAAAGGGTATTATGCGTTGCCGCCTACCCTGACCAAGCAGTGGATGAAGTTGGACTACACTGTGACGGGTTCCGTAACGGCGGGCAAGCTGTTCGCCGCCATCACGCCTTTCCGCGATATCCCGTATGAGTCCGGCGAATATATCGACGCCGGAAAGGTGGTAGGGTGATGCAGGTACGAGCCAAAGAACCGCTTGCCTATCGCAATGTCCGGTATGAAGCGGGGGAAGAGTTCACTTTCTATGGAGAAGAGAGAGACATGACCCCGGCAATGGAACCCGTTGGAAGTCCCATGCGGAAGGCAAAACGGGCGAACTCCGAAAATAGCGAAGTTCTGCCCGCTCCTGAAACTGAAGCGTAAAGCCTGTTGTGGGGAGGGATTCCCTCCCCACGTGAGGAAAGCATGTCAGCCAGCAAAATACAGATTTGGAATATGGCGCTTGGCTTCATCGGTACCCGCACGGTTGCATCGGAAAACGAACGGACGCCAGAGGCCATACAGTGCGCCTTGTACTGGGACAACGCCCGGCGCGCCTGCTTGCGGGACTACCCGTACAACTTCGCGCAGGCCCGGGCACAACTCGCATCCATAGCCGTGCCGGAAACCTATGCGGATGAGTGGCGCTATGGCTATCGGTTGCCTGATCTTTGCCTCAAGGCACACAAAGTTGTTGGCGCCACATGCGGATGCGCCAATGCCGCAGATCGCCGTATTCCTTTTATCATCGTCTCGGATACTGAGAAAATGGAACTGCTTTTATCAAATGCTGAAAAAGTCCGACTCGATTATACGCGAGATGTCCCCGAGGTGGCGCTGTGGGATGATCTTTTCATAGGGATGATGGCGAGAAAGCTGGCTTCGCTTATTTGCGTTCCTTTGCTCAAAAACAACACCACAAAAGTGCAGGAACTTGAGCAGCTTTATCGGGCAAGCCTTCCGAAAGCTATGGAAGCCAATGCTTCTGAAAGGCGGGAAAAACCATACAGAGATACGTGGATAGCTGCACGCGGGGGATGGTATGACGCTTGATAGTTCTTTGAGCCGGGCCATATTCAAAGGAAATGGTATCGCTACTGAATTCCCATTTTATTTTAAAGTTTGGGAAAAGGAGCAAATAGAAGTTACCATTGCAAAAGAAGATGGAAAAGAAGAAACGGTCATACCTGATTCTGTATTGTTGAACGAAACAGGAGGAACAGTAGTTTATAAGTATATGGGCGGTGCGTTGCCTGTTGGCTATACATTGGCAATTACTCGCGCTATGCCTTTTATTCAGCAAGATAGATACATAACAGGAACTAGGATTGATCCGCATGTTTTTGAAGAGGCCCTTGATGTTGCCTGTGCAGAACGTCAAGAGCTACTTGAAAAAATTAGAAGAGCAGTGCTTGCTCCAGTTACATCTGGTGATTCTGGAAATACGATATATGCGGAAGAACTTCTTGCTGCTGCTGAAAAAGCCGTTTCAGCCTCTCTTAAATCTGAGGACTGCGCCACCAGTTCTTGCCAGTGCGCTACTGAAGCTGAACAGATTAGATCTGAGCTTTTCGGGCTGTCATTTTCAGCGCATCTTTCCCCGTCTCCCAACGTTTCGGTCGAGTACACGCCGGAAACGGGGATGGTGCATTTCTATATCCCACAAGGGCCGCAGGGTCCGCAAGGGAATCCCGGCGTTGGGATAGAAGGGAAAAAAGGGGAAAAAGGAGAAAAGGGCGATAAGGGAGAAAAGGGCGATAAAGGCGATCAAGGGACTCCTGCTCCGGCTGGCGAGCGCGGTGAAAAAGGCCCTATGGGTGATGCGCCGTGGGCTACCTGTTTTGGACATTTCCGCCTTTCCGGTGCTGATCTTCTTCTCGACTACACAGGGGCGACGTTGGATTCAGCTTTTTCTGTCAACGCCAATGGACAACTTGAGGTAACATTCTGATGCCTACTCTTAATCTCGGACAAGTGCGTCCCGTTTATCGCGGCGCTTGGAATTCTATAGACACGTATATCGCATATGATTTTGTTATTTATAACGGTTCTGCATATTTGGCCTTGAAAGACGTTCCAGCCAATTATGAACCGCCTAGCCAGACTGAGTATTGGGTTCTCTTCGGCGCGAAAGGAGAACCAGGTGCACCGGGTGAAGATGGTGTAGACGGCGCACCTGGTGAGCGTGGGCCCTCTCCGGCATATCGATGGGACGGTACTTTTTTGTCAATACAAAATCCTGACGGGACATTTCCTGATCAGGGTGTAAATTTACAAGGACCTGCTGTTCCGCTCTCAAATAGCGTCACAAGTGCAAGCGAGACAGATGCGGCATCTTCAAAGGCCGTGAAGACGGCATATGATCTGGCAAGCAGTAAACTCTCTATTTCAGGTGGAACGCTTACCGGAGCACTCATTACAGAAGAGGGGGTTAAGTCCTTTAGAAATATCGATCTTCTTTCAAACGACGACAACGGGTTAGCGATAGCGTTTTATAATGCAAGTATGGATTCGCTACTAAGCTCGCTTCGGTTTAAAAATAACGAAGTATATGTTGAAAAAGGACGTTTGGGGGCTGATGATGGCATATTCAGCCGTGGCAACATCAATCTTCGTACCGATGATACAGACGGTATGGCGTTAGCTCTTCAGGATCTAAACGGAACATCGCTTTACAATTCTATACGACTGAAGAAAGATGGAACTGTTGTTTTTGAGTTTCAGCCTCTTGCTGTGTCCCAAGGTGGAACTGGTGCGCGAACTGTGGATGCTGCAAGAGCTAACCTTTTCGTACCATCAATTCCAACGAACGCCGAAGGCCCCGGACTTTTTTTAGTAATTGAAATCGCTTCACATACATATGTTTTGCAATCAGGGGGAACATGGGCGTACTCAGTATATGCTGTGAACGCATCACGTAGTATTATCGGTACACTAGGTGGTATCGCGGCGGGGGGATCATCGATTTACTATGCTGAAGCTTCAGCTTTATTTGGATGGTGCTGGAGAGTACAATAAAGGAAAAGAAGTATATGTATACAAATATCATTCACCGGACCGCTGATGATTCCTACGTCATTACAAAGAACGGTATGCCTTACCATGTCTAT
>ERZ1106973.2064-NODE-2064-length-16426-cov-4.388797_pt1 | contig 16426 bp, 15 predicted proteins | sample MGYA00403686_ERZ1106973 | MGnify/ENA primary metagenome ERZ1106973 (study PRJEB35170, sample SAMEA104062408) | human gut metagenome | biome: human gut; feature: human-associated habitat; material: faeces | place: Denmark | collected 2012-11-06 ...
AAAGTATTCCATGTTTCATAGTATTTATATGATAAAGAAATACAAAATAAAATTGAAATAATAACTCCAGGAACCAGCATTGTAAAAAAATCAAAAATATTAAATTTTTTCAATTGCACCTTCCATAATAATATTCCCTTTCTTATTATATCGTATATCGCAGCAAATCAACCATTATCATGGATTTCTCCATATATCAAGTGATGAATCAGCAAATTTTATAACGCACGGAACAAAACACTTTTTTACAGAAGAGTTGCTTTGATAATTCAATATATACTTCATGAACTGTACTAAATTGTCAGACATGAATTCTATTCATACTTATTTCCCTTTTCTACTAATTTTAAATTCATTATATCGGATAATCTACACATTTACAATATTTCTTTTCCGTTTAGGAGCTCACCTGCATAGCCGGTGGTTTGATTTTATTGCCAATACAAACAAATTCCAGAATCCCGCATAAATACAGGCTTTCGGCATTTCTGTCCGTTATTAAAACTCTTTTTGTGTTTTGATTTTTCATGTAAATCTGCTGTGCCCAAATTGTACCTGACACCATTTTTAATAGTCTTTATCCATACTATTTTTCGCAAAAATATATTCATTATTCTTTACAGATAATGAATTAATCAAAATTGCACTTTTACCATCTTGATGTACCGCTATTGAAACACAATACTCTCCCGATTCATTTATTACTTCTTTCAAATCAAACATACATTTCCAATGCAAACATTCACTATTTATTAATATTGCTTCTGCCACCTTTTCACCATCGACTTCATTATTAACGCACTTATCTTCTCGTGCAAACAACAATTTTTCCTTTTCAACAGACTCTGTGTAAATTATTCCTCCATCCATATTGTATATTTCTATATCCAGTCCATTATAGCTTTCTGCTGATGTATTACAAATTTCCACTATACCATCAGCATTATAACTCACACTAATTGTCGCTTTATTTTTCACAATAAATATAGCACTTATAGTAAAACAGAATAATGCTACAAGCAGCCATTCTACAATTTTTTCTCCTACCTTCAGAAGAATTCTCTTAATTTCCGCTTTACTCTTATGTTTTATCCATTGCACAATAAAAACAATTCCAGCAAATACACACAGACAAGAATTCAAAATCCCACTCCAATTTTGACTTTTCTCTCCATAAATTATAGATAATGGAATAGATAAAATGAATACAAAAAAGAGCATGATTGTATATATTCTAAAATCATTTAGCAAGTACATATATCTGTTGTCTGATTCCTGATCATACTGCTTATAATTTTGATCCAGCGTATTGTACCTTTTTAGGTCACTTATTACATACAACACTATGTCAATAAATATAATAACTGATGTTGATAATGCGAATAAAAAAAGTGCTTGCAAATACCAATACATTACCCCCTGCTCCGACCACACATTTAATGCAGCCATTGACATCTTAAATAAAAAAACACACAACGTTCCTATCACCGCAACAATAGCTACAATTGCTCCTAATCGGGTTGTTCTTCTTTGCTCTTTCTCAGTAGAATCTACTAATATTTCTTGCTGGTTTTCTACCTGCACTTTTTTGTATTTTCCTTTTTTGTATTTCTTTTTTCTCATATATATTTCTCCATAAGAACAACAATTTTCATTATAACAGTAAAATTCCAGATAAATTGAATAATCCTTTTATTTGATAATAAAAAACCACCACTTGCCATTACATCTAATGCTCTCATCGGTATTCCTGTTACAATAGAACAACACGTAATGTTCAGATTAATTTTAGACCTGCGATATAGAAATGGAAGCTGCGTATCGTAATCTACTGGTAGAAATATCTTAATATTCCCATGAAGTTTACCGGTATCTGAACCGGTATATAAAGCTACCTATGTACATTCTCCACAAACTGACAAAACTTCATTTCTAATTCAGCCAGTTTTTTATAAATAATATCTCCAAAAATCTGTTTATATGGAATTTCAATCGCTACATCATCACCAAATGAAACATACTTTTTCAGTACATCTAATACTTCGTCTATTAACAGTTCTAATACCATGCATGTACTGCGCATTTTCTACATCTTTAACAAGCAAATCATCATATTTTTCTACATTAACTGCCAATGGCAGATGAAAACCATTTTTAAGCCCTCTTTCACAAAAATATTCATATTGCGCTCCTTCCTCCACTTTTCTATTTATTTGAATACATCTATGTTTAAATTTCGCCTTCTTCTAAAGATTCATCTAACCAATTTGTAATGTTAACTACTCCATTATCCCTATACCAATACCGCATCTTGGTGTTCTTACCAGACAATTTTTCGTGCAACTTTTTATTAATTAACTTTACTTTTCTCCTATTAAAATTATTTAACTTACTATCTATCAAAATAGGAATTATTGTATTGCCATTCGCTATACTTTTTTCTAACTCATAAGAAACATACTCTCTTGTCAGTGTCTGTCCACTTATTAATAATATTGTAATTTTCGTTTTCTTTATTTGTTCATCAATCCAACTTCTAATAACTTTCGGATCTTTTTTCTTTTTATTTTCTTTTACAACTGTGTATATATTCAACTTATCTTTATTAACTATTTGAGTTATTTCTTTTGCAATTACATGATCATTATTATAATGATAACTGATAAAAACTCCAATTCCATACATTGAAATACTTGAAAATAACCGTTGTCTTAATTTTTTATCCTCATTTATTTTGTGATTCTTTAATGCTTGAATAATACCACTAACCATTTCATCTAAATCACATGCACTATTAAGGTGTTGGACATCTTCTGATATTTTGTTATCTTTATTTAATAAATTATAAATTTGTTCTGCTGCAAAACCAGTTTCTTTAACCGGAATAATAAAATCGCCACATTTCTGCGCTAATTCATATTCACAATAAATTCCTGATTCATTTTCGCTATTACTATATCCAAAAACAATTATTATACTGCTGCATTGCTCTATTAGTCTTCTTCGAATTTTATTTTTTCGTTGTTCCTCTGCTCCCAACAAACTACTGATATGTATATCATTATTAATAATATCTGTATTTGTCAAAATATTCTTCTTGCTCTCTAAAACACCTGACAAAATATAATTTCCAACCCCTGCACCAAATCCTGTATATATTTGAAATCCATTATCAACCAGCTTTTCACCCAGCAATGTAAGAAATTGTTCTGCACGATTTAATCCGTCCTTCGTACTATGTACATTATTAAATCTACCATAATTTGATAAATCTTTTGGATTTATTCCACCAGAAATAAAAACATTATCTATTGTGTATTTTTTATATAGATATTCTAACATAATTGTTATTTGATTAAAATCATCCACCAAAATCGTACTTATTCCATAATTCTCCATATCCGCTATGCGTAATTCCTGATATTTTGTATCTTTAACATATTTATCAACCATTTGACTACTTATTATATTATCGCTATTCAAATAATCTGTAATCTGAACTTTTCTCATAAAACAATAATGTCTCCGAAGATTTTTACTATTTAATGAACTTTTTGCAAGACTTAAAATTCTTTCCAAGTTAGGATCATTAAAACTAAAACCAATAAACAAAAATGTTTTTCTCACAAGTTCAACTGCTAATAGTTTTGTAAATAAGGGTCTTTTTTCATCATAAGTTTCATAATCTTCTTTTGTCAAAACTGCATCATCTGGATCTTCTTTATCTCCATGCATTTTATAAAGAATTGCTTTGTATTTAGGATTATGATATTTAAGTAATTCTTGATTTTTAATAATTTGTACACTTTTATCTTGTTTTTCCAGCTCTTTTTCAATTACATCATCATAATTAGTCGTCCAATATTCTTTAATTGGTAATTTTGCCAACCACATTACATTTTTATTATTTTTCGGTAATTTTGCAAATTCATTAAAAATGATATCATTCAATCCCTGTCTATTGTACTGATTTTTGTAATATTGTGCAATTTCTGTCAAATTTCCATTAATATCTAAACGTAATAATTTACAAATTGGCTTCAGTAAATTTTTCCAGTCAACATAACCGGAAGCAACTGACACTCCCGCTCCGGCAAACACAGAAACCTGATCGCTTTTCATTTGTTCTGTTAATTGATTCAAATATTCTATATTTCTTTCCATAATCTGATTCATTTTATCTTCTTCAATTTGTTGTTTGTAATTCATCCCTATCACCTACTTTATTATATTCATTCGTTCAAACTATTTGCCAAATATAAAATTTATCATGTTACTCTATTATTATATATTATAATACATATCATACCAAATGAAAACCCATCTTCCCCACTCCCCTCTTGCAAATCCCCGCCCCTTCCCTTACAATTAATGAAGATAAAGTATCAAACCCAATGATGCCCTACAGCATCTTATTATCTAAAGGAATGGAGATTTTCATGAATTTACTGATTTTTGAGTATGAACATATGGCAATTGAAGATTTGCGCGAAGCGCTGACAAATCTCGGACATACATATACTGTTATTACAGACGAAAATATTTATAACCATGTCGATGAAGCTTTTGATGCACGCTTTGACAAGCTGATTGAAAGTGCTTCTTATGATGCTGTTTTTACATTTAATTACTTTCCGGTTATTTCTAACTGCTGTAAAAAGCACAATATACCTTATATAGCCTTTGTATATGATTCGCCGCTCGTTTCGCTGTATTCATATACCATTATCAATCCCTGCAATTATGTATTTTTATTTGACCAGCAGACTTATCTGGAACTTAAAAAAGAAAATATCCAAACTGTTTATTATATGCCGCTTGCTGTCAATACCAGCCGGCTGGATAAGATGACCGTTTCTGCTGTTTCTGCTTCCCGGCATCCGCTGGATTTTTACCAGAGCGATATTTCTTTTGTCGGTACTATGTATAATGAAGTCCACAACCTGTTTGACCGCATGGAGCATTTATCTGATTACACAAAAGGCTATTTACAGGGGATTATGCAGGCGCAGATGAAAGTGTACGGATATTATTTTATTGAAGAACTCTTATCCAAAGAAATTATTGAAGATATGCAGCACTCCCTGCCGCTGCAACCGGGAAATGACAGCGTTGAATCTACAGAATGGCTCTTTGCCCATTATGTAATTGCCCGTAAAATTGCGAACTTAGAGCGTACTGCGCTTTTAAAAGCTGTTTCTGAACATTTTAATACAAAACTTTACACTCCGAACCCTACACCAGAACTTTCGCAGATTCACAATATGGGTTCTGTGGATTACCAGCGCCAGATGCCGTATGTTTTTAAAAATTCGGCTATCAACTTAAACATTTCCCTGCGCAGTATCCGAAGCGGTATTCCGCTCCGATGTTTCGACATTATGGGATGTGGCGGATTTTTACTTTCCAATTATCAGGGGGATTTTTATGAACATTTTGTTCCCGGCGAAGACCTTGTGCTTTTTGAATCTCAGGAAGATTTCTTAAATAAATGCGATTACTATTTAAAGCATGACAATGAGCGCCGCCAGATTGCTGCCAACGGCTATGGCAAAGTAAAAGAATTCCATACGTATGAAGTACGGCTGAAAGAAATTTTTGAGGTTGTGTTTTCCAAATAAACTTACACAAAAGGACTCGTCTAAACGATATAAATCATTCTACGAGTCCTTTTGTATTATTATTCGTAAATTATATGTTCAGCGATTCTCTCTAAAAAGATATTCTCATACCGTTTCAAAAGCTCTGCATCTGTAATCGGTGTATTTTCTGCATCCTTATAAAATCCAAATACTTTATAATCTCCAAGTAAGAACCGGCCTTCCTCATCTGTCTTTTCAGAATTTTCAAAGTAAATTTCATAATCCCTGGCATTTGCAACTGCATAATATCTATCTTTTGGATGCAGAGATTCTGTAATCGTATACTCTCTTTCTTCCAAACCGCCAAATGCCTTCGGCAATTTACCATCAATGCTGGCTGCATCATATTGAATATCTGCAAGCCTGCACATAATTGGGAGATAATCCGCTGTTGATATAATCTCATCTGTTACCTGCTGTTTTACATTTGCACCTCTAAACATAAATGCAACTTTTGTTCTTTCCTTAGAAAGAAACGGTTTACCTGTTGGTATCAGATATCCCTGTCCATGATCTGCAAATAAACTGATTAAAATTTCATCATCTGTATAATTGTTTTCAATATAAGTATAAAGAAAACCAAACAGCATATCAAAATACTGAATTGTTTTTTTATACATTGCTGTCTTTTTTGCACTATAATTCTGCTTCACTGACGTCACGCCCAATTCGTCAAGTTCCCGTTCTTCCAGTGTAAGATTTTTCTGTACGGCATCTGATAAATCCAGCCCGTCTGCTACATCATGCAGGTCACCTACTGCCATCCAAAGATATTGATCTGTCTCCTTAAATGTTTCTAAATGCTCAATAACATCCATAATTTCCTGTTCAGCTCTAGCCCCCATAGACTGGTGCTGATACACATATTGATCCAACCCCCTTGCATAACCGTAAGATGGTATACTTCTCCATTCACCATCCATCTTGCTTGTATAATATCCTTTTCCCTTAAAGTACTCAATTAAAGTTGGACTGTTTTTCGGCAATTCACCGTCCAGTTTGTCATGAAACATCATATGATGCAATGTATCCAAACCACTCACGCAAGTTGCAAGACTTGGATATGTCCACTCGGAACAGCTATGTGCCTGTGTGCAGATTGTTCCTTTGCTGAAAAATTTATAGGTATTTGGCATCAGCTTTTCAAAATCATCACCATTAATAACTTCCTGTGCCAGTCCATCTGCCAAAAAGCTCAAAACAAGTTTCCGCCTTCCCCGCTTGTGTTCCAATGGAATCGGATAACCATAATATGCCTGTTTATCAGATTTTATCTGCATACCATTTTTCACTCTGTAGTAGTTAAAATGTTGTGAATATAACTGACCTACCTTATGCACTTCCTCTGGTGATTGAAATGTATGCATATTGTCAATTTCAGCACTTGCTATCGGAAGTAAATATTCATCCGATGTTCCTTTTACAAAATTGTTATTTCCCTTTTTATCAAACTTAAGAAATTCTGCCTTTGTTCTTATCAAACTTAAATTTTCTTCACCAATGGATTGTGGCAATGGTGCTCTATATATCCCAATATATCTTAAATCATCGTCTGTAACCCAGTATTCTTTGCCTACAACAAGTTCCTTAGCTGAACGTGCCATCTTTTCATCTTTGCCCCATACTACATCTTGACGATTTAAAAAAGATAACATTCTAGAAATATTTACGAAATCATTGTAAGCAATATACTCATTTGACAACTTTTCGAACTGATCCTCTAAGTTTTCAATTTGTACTTTTATATCTTCCAATATACTATCATTTGCATAATGTGTATATAAATTTAAATCATATGCAATATGATAACTCTTCAACGCTTCAAGTATCATTCCCCTTGCCTGATAGACACACGCCTGATAATAATATGCCTCATAACTTGTTGGAAATTTATGCACGCATTTATCTGCTATTTTCTGCGCTTTTTCCAACTCTCCAACTGTCAATGCGAGAACACATTCATAAAACCATAAATCTCTGTCTGATGGATATTGTTCTTTGTATTTATGCAGTAGTCCACTCACTTCTTCGAAGTTTTCCTGTTCAAAATAAGATTCTATTTGATTTTTTAACTCTGTTTTCATTTTTACTCCGCCTTTAAATTCAGCTTTTCTTCCATCCGTCGCATTTCTTCAAATTCACCCATATCTAAAAATGAATCTTCGCTGATTGGATACATCCCTACTTTTCTATTTTCTTTTAACAGCTTGTCTGTTAAATCCGTCATATGAAAAAAAGTATCTTCCGGTATTTCTTTTTTCAATTCAGGATTTAAAATATACATTCCGGTATTAACAAAATAAGACAGTTTCGGTTTTTCTTCCATTGACTGTACCACTCCGTTTTCACTTGAATGTACCACACCGTATGGCACCACAATATTTTTTAAAGCTGTAACAATGGTTAATTCATTACCGGATTCTTTATGATACCGGTAAATATCTTCATAATCTGCATGAATTAAAATATCACAATTCGTTACAATAAACGGTTTTTCAAATTCATTTTGAATTAATTGCAGACTCCCTGCTGTTCCAAGCGGCTTGTCCTCTTCCACATAATGTATGCTGTAGTCTCTTTCACTCTCTGAAAAATAGGACTTTATCATATTTTTACGGTAATTGACCGTCGCATAAAAATGCTGCACCTCATATTCACAAAATTTTGTAATAATTCTTTCCATAATCGGAATATCTCCAATGGGGATTAACGGCTTTGGTAAAATCTTGGTATATGGATATAATCTTGTTCCTTTCCCACCAGCCATAATAACCACCGGAACATCTTTTAACGTTCCTTTTATATCTTTATGCACTGCCGCCTTTTCATCCCGGAAGATTATATCTGATACAACACCTTTAGCAGTAACAACCGGCAATGCTGTAATCGAATACTGCTGCATGAGCATTTTTGCCCTGTTTTGTTCCTTTTTTACAATTTTTTTAGGAGCTGTATTCATAAACTTTTCAATCGCTGCCTGTAAATCTCCCGAACGAATTAACCACCGGCGGATATCTCCATCTGTAAGAACCCCCGTCAACTTTTGCTTATTGTCGGTTACAAAAAGAATTCCTCTTGCATTGGAATCAATTTTCTGCATTGCTTCGACAACTGTACTTTCCGAGGAAATTAAAAACTTATCTAATTGCTCCGCCTTCATAAAAACCTCCATGTTTTCTGCTCATTTTCCATAATAAGCTTTGTATATTACTGTAAATCTAATTTGTCTGCTAACACTTTTACTACCCGCTCTATTTCTTCTTCCGTTAGGTTTGTGCTGCACGGTACATTGATAATACACCTGCTGTATTCTTCTGCCTTTTCAATCTCGTACGCAATATCAGATTGATATGGTTTCTGCTCATGAATCAACCCCCATATTGGTCTTGTCTGTATTTTCTCATTCTGGAGTGATTCAATCAGTGTTCTCACCTCAACTGCACATTCCTTTGGAATCGGGAATGAATAAAACCACTTATTAGACTCTGTTCCCTGTCTGAATTCTAATAATTGCGGTAATCCTATCTTTTTTAAACATTTCTGATAGGTATCATAATTTTTCTGCTTTCTTTGAATAAATTCCGACAGTAATTCCAGCTGTGCCACTCCTATTGCAGCCTGTACATTGGTCATCCGGTAATTATATCCAATCTCATTATGAATATAATACAAGGCATCATCTTTTGCCTGTGTAGACAAATATTTTACATAATCCAAATCTGATGGATTTTTAGCTGTTATTGCTCCGCCGCCGCCGGTTGTAATAATCTTATTTCCATTAAATGAATAGGCTCCGTAGTCACCAATCGTACCTGCCATTTTCCCGGCATACTTTCCATCTGTAAAATGTGAGCCCAGTGCCTCCGTTGCATCTTCAATCACCTTTAAATGATACTGTCCGGCAATCTCCATAATCTGTTCCATATCAGCCAGATTCCCGAAAACATGCACCACCACTACTGCTTTTACAACCTGTCCCGTCTTTTTATATACAAGATGTTCTTCCTGTAATTCACACTCTATTTCACAAAAGCTTCTCAATTTTTCCGGATTCATACACAAACTGTCATCACAATCCATAAATACAGGTTCTGCAAACTGATACTTCACAGGATTTACAGCCGCAATAAATGTAACTGTCGGAACAATTACTAAATCTCCCGGTTTTACATTACACGCAACCAGCGCAAGATGTAATGCACTTGTACCACTCTGACATGCCGCTGCTTTTTCAACTCCTAAAAAAGCGGCTAACTTTTCTTCAAACTGCACAATATATGCACCACCTGTTGATACCCAGCCCTGATGAACAGCATCTAATACATACTTTTCTTCATTTCCCTCAAAATTTGGTATTGATAACGGAATAAATTTCTCCATAAGTTTCTCCCTACACATTATAAATATCTGTCTTATATGCACCCATGTTCTTTTTTATCCAGTCTATTGTTTCAGTAATTCCCTGTGCAAATGTATACTGTGGCTGCCAGTCTGTCAGTCTTTTAATCTTTTCATTGCATCCAAGCAGACGGTTTACTTCACTCTTTTCCGGACGCAGTCTCTGTTCATCACATACAATCTGCGCCTTTGGATTAATCTGTGAAATAATTTCATTTGCCAAATCTCCAATGGAGATTTCTTTCTGTGTTGCAATATTGATTTCTTCACCAATTGTTTTATCCGATTCCGCAATTGCAATAAATCCTGCTGCCGTATCTTTTACATAATTAAAATCTCTTGTAGGTGTTAAAGAACCTAATTGAATCTCCTCTTTTCCTGCAAGCAGCTGCGATATAATGGTTGGAATCACGGCTCTAGCCGACTGTCTTGGTCCATATGTATTAAATGGTCTTACAATAGATACCGGCATGTCAAAGCTTCTATAAAAGCTTTCTGCCAGACGATCTGCACCAATTTTTGTTGCAGAATATGGTGATTGTCCCTGATATGGATGTTTTTCGTCAATTGGGACATACTGTGCCGTTCCATATACTTCTGACGTCGAAGTTACTAATACGCGTTCTGTTTCAAGCTGTCTTGCGGCCTGCAACACATTTAATGTTCCTTTAATATTCGTATCCACATAGGAATCCGGTGAATGATAACTAAATGGAATGGCAATTAATGCTGCCAGATGAAATACACCATCCACCCCTTTCATTGCTTCGCGTACCCCGTTCGGATCCCTAATATCTCCTGTAAACACTTCTATCTGATCTAACTTTTCCTTAGGAAGTGTATCTAACCACCCCCATGTATTAAATGAATTATAATAAGCAAATGCCTTTACATCATATCCTTTTTCTAAAAGACTTTCTGTCAGATGGCTTCCGATAAATCCATCTGCTCCTGTTACTAATACTTTTTTCATGGTGTATTCCTCCCTATATATTGCCCGCCTTTTATCACAATATCAACATTCCTCTTTAATTACAATTTTCAAGAATTGCCTTTGCAATCATAAAATCTAACTCACTATCAATATCTACAGAATGGAGATTGTCCATTATATATGCATAACAGTTATTTTCATAAATATTTTTTTCATGAAATAAATGTTCTGTTCTAACAATATATATCGCCCCATTTTCCCTGTAATATGTAGGAAGCTGTTGTCTTGGAAGCATTGCCACCTTTTCATCTTCAAAATTTTTCATCGACAAGTCAGGCGGAAGAGTATTGCTCCATAACGGCGAATGCTCCATTTCACATACAGATGATATCATATTCGCATCCTTACTTTTAAAAAAAGCAAATGCAGCTTTAATATCTTCCGCATCTCTTAATGGTGATGTCGGCTGTAATACTGTAATTGTATCATATTTTTTCCCAAGTTTCTCATATTGTTTTAAAACATATTTCATGGCATCCCATGTTGATGCCGTATCAGATGATAAATCACTGTTTCTTAAAAAAGGAACATCTGCACCATATTTTTGTGCCAAGTCTGCATACTCCCTAGAATCCGTAGACACATGTACCTCATCAAATACTTCTGATTGTAATGCTGCTTCAATAGAATATGCTAATAATGGTTTTCCCAGCAGTTCCTTAATATTTTTATCTTTTAATCCCTTTGAACCGCTTCTTGCCGGAATTACTGCTAAATTGCGCATATTACTCCTCTCTGCCTTAAATGTCTATTATGTTTATCTCAATCTTCATCTGACATCATAAAATTTTTTCTTTAAATTAATACAGTCCTTTGTTAAGAATTTCTTGACTGTCTCAACAATTTTCTTAGATGTTTCTCCATCTCCATATGGATTGACTGCATTCTTTGCAATCTCTTTAAATACCTGTGACCTTGCTTTTTCTATCGCTGCACAAATACTTTGCTCATCTGTTCCGCAGTCAATAACACTGTCAGCTCGCAGTCTTCCTTTTTGTCTGTCACCTATATTAACCGTTGGAACTCCAAAACACGGCGTTTCAACGATTCCACTGGAGGAATTTCCGATTACAAATTCTGCATACCGCATCAGACTTAAATAACGTACAATACCCAAAGAAGCATAACAAAATATATTGTCATTTTCCTCTGCCGCCTGCATAAAAACATCATTAATTTCAGCACCATGCAAATCTGCATTGGACATTGTGACAATAAAGTTCATATCTTTATGCTTTTTTAAAACACTTAACAGTGCCTGTGCCTGTGCAACCGCTGTGTCTTTTTCAAGTGTAACCGGATGAAATGTAACGCTTGCATAAGGCTTTTTCAAAGAAATTTTTAAAGATTCTTCAAGCTGTTCCTTTGATAAAAACTCCATTTTTCTTACATTTTCAACCCCGACATCACCATAATTAAACACTCTTTCCGGTGCTTCCCCCAGCTGTATTACTCTCTTACAGTATGCTTCACAGCCCGGAAAATGCAAATAACTCATCTTCGTTACACAATGCCGAACCACATCATCTACAGCACCTTCTGTGACTTCTCCACCTGAAATATGGGCAATCGGTATTCCAAACATCATTGCTGTACTGCATATTGGCAAAAGCTCATACCTGTCGCCTTCAACAATGAGCATATCCGGCTTTTGCTGTTCATACATATCCGCAAATTTCATGGTCATTTCACCCATGGTATAACAGATTTCTTTCTCTGAATTGCCCTGTGTTGAAACTTCAATTTTTTGTGCAATTGGAAAACCGTCTTTTTCTATTTCTTCAATTGTATATCCATACTTTTTCATCAGATGCGTTCCTGTAACCACAAGACACAATTCCAACTCTTTGTCCTGATATATTTCATTTATCACTCTGCGTAAAAGACCATATTCTGCTCTTGTCGCAGTCACAACACATATTTTTTTCATCTTGTTATCAGTTCGTCCTCCGAAAAGTCTTTTACTGCCTTTGTTCCCAACAAATCATACCAGCACATCGGACTGATGCCATTACCCGGTCTTTTAATATCCAGATTATCTTCTGTCAATTCTTCACCTTTTTTAATTGTTTTCTTTGCTACAATACTTTTTCGCGCAATATCTATATTTTTAATTTCTGAAGCACTTGGTTTTTTTTCAGAACTTCCCAATGCTTTCTCAATATTTCTAATTGACTGCACCATCTGCTTTAATTCATATGGTTCCAGACTTGCCTTATGATCCGGTCCCGGCATATTCTTATCCAGTGTAAAATGCTTTTCAATAACAACAGCTCCCATTGCAGCTGCAGCTATCGGTACTTCAATTCCTTTTGTATGGTCAGAATAGCCCACTTCTACTCCAAATGTTTCTGCCATTGTCTTCATTGCCCGCAAATTAACATCTTCATATGGTGTCGGATATTCTGTATTACAATGTAACAGTGTAATCTTTCCTGCGCCATTCTTCTTCAAAATGTCAATTGCTTTTTGTATTTCCTCCATCGTGCACATTCCTGTAGACATAATAATATCTTTTCCTGTATGTGCTATTTTTTCTAAATATGGCAAATTTGTAATTTCTCCCGAAGGAATCTTCCAAAAAGGTATATCTATTTCCTGTAAAAAATCTATACTTTCTAAGTCAAAAGGTGTAGATAAAAACATGATTTTTTTCTGTTCACAATATTTTTTATCTGCCGGAACTGTTCAAATGACAATTCCAGTTTTTTTACCATTTCATACTGACTTTCACCAGTGCCCGTACTTTCCTTTTGATAATCAGCCTTTTCAGCTAATTTAGAAATAACTCGCTCTGTCACAAACGTCTGAAATTTGACACAATCTGCACCGGCTTCAACTGCTTTATCCACTAACTTTAATGCCGTATCATAATCCCCATTATGATTATCTCCTGCTTCTGCTATAATAAATACTTTTTTCTGATTATTCATGATATTACCCTCTGTATTTTATTAAAAATGGTCTTGAACTGTCAAAATCCGGATCATTTTCTTCTCTGATTTTTACCAGCTCATCAAATGTGCTTTTATCAAAAATATTTCTTCCAATACAAAAATCGATTTCTCCATTTCTGTTAAAATGCTTTTTAAAGGAAAACAGGCTGTCTTCTATGCCTAATCCTCCCCCTAAATGAAATTTTTTAATATTATGTTCTGCCGCCCAATAAGCTGCTTCGCTTAATACCAGATTGGCTGCCCCCAGGTTTCTATATTCCGGCAGTGTTCCCGATAAATGATAGTGCATAAAATGCTGGTTATATAAAAATATAGATGCACTCACCGGTATTCCCTGATATTCCGCATAGAAAAACTGTATTGAATCAGGCATTGTGTCAATTAATTCCTTAAAATATTCTTTTTCAAAATAATAGTAGCTGTCAGCACCATTATTTTTCATTGTTGCTTCATATATTTTAATGAATGCCTCCAGCCGTTCTCCCTTATCTGTAACAATAGAAACTCCGTTTTTTTTTGCCTTGCGTACCATGTTTCTATTGTTCGGTGTCATATTCTTAAAAATAACATCAGAATTTCCCGTATCAATATAAATTGTCTTCTTCATATAAATAACATCACTGACACTTTCGAGTATCTTCTGATTCTGCAATAATGGATGAAACCTGAAAAACTGGGATATAATTCCACTCTGCATACACTTTTGAGTTAATTCGTGCATAAATTCTTTTATCCATTGTTCAGAAATATTCCCTTGTATCAACGGACCTCCATACCCATATGGTGTTGTCCAATCGTAATATTTTTGTGCCGGTATCACTTCACTCAATGGAGCAAATTCTGAAATATCATTTTGCATCATTACATAACATAATCTTGCACCATCTTTCTCATGATATATCAAGTACGGTATACCATCACCATGAAGCTGCAACGAATGCGCATATTCATTCAGATAATAAATGTCCCATTGCGGGAATTCCATTACCAAATTGTTCCACTTTTCCTTTTCTTTTAAGCTAATTAATTCCATCCTGCTTTTCCTCTTTAAAATAAGCTTCTATTACCTGTGCCAGATATTCCATGTGCATACTTTCATATCTCTGATCAATTGGAAGTGAAATGATGTTTTCATATATCTTTACCGCATCTGAATCGGTTTCCAGCCCTGTCCCTGCTAAAGGCCAGTGTACTGCACAATATATCTTATTTTCCATCAGATACTGACGGAATTGATTTCTATTCTCAACATATACCGGATATACAAGTGGCACAAAATTATCTGTCGATAATACATCTTTTACCGGGACATTCTTTAACTTTCCCTTTAACTGGTCATAATTCTTCTTTCTTTTTGCCTGAAGCTGTGTAATTGATATACACTCTAATATATTCTTTGATATATCTGACATCTGATATATCTCTGTCTGCATATCCAGTCGTTGTTCTGACTTTGCAAAAATTTCTCTGTAAATCGAATTACAATCCACACCGTATTGTATATAATATTTTTTTAATATCATTGCCTCTAGTGAATCATAAAATAAGTTTTTCTGATACAGTGTCATGTTACACTGATCTGAAATATCTTTTTGCGTATAAAGAACACCACCATCTGTAATTGGAAACCACTTTCTAAGGCTGCATACACAGTAATCACCTATCGTTTTTTCTCTTGTAAAAATACTATGCGTTGTATCCTCAACAATACAGCATCCATAATTTTCCTTTGCCTCGTGAAGATATTCCGACACTTCATCATTCTGGATACTTCCAAAATAATGCATCAGGTAGATAACCGTCACCTGTGAATCCATCTTACTTTTCAAATCATCAATATCAATTGTCATATCGGGATTTATTTTATAAAAGCGAATCTGGTTATCCTTCTTATATACATCAATTACAGATTCACAGATATATGCAGGAAGCAGTACAATTCCCTTTTTTAACGTTTTGTCCAATATTTTAAGCGCACTTCTGCCACTGTCTGTATAAACAGCATGATAATCTTTTAAATAGCTAAAGATATTATCCTGTTTATACGATAATTGCGTTATATCCAGTTCAAAATTGCTTCCTAATTCCATATCTGTGTCATCTTTCTTCAAAATTTCTTTTTGCTGTTACAGTCCTTTTAAACTTTCCTCAAAAAGTTCTTTCGTTTCACGCGCATTTTTCATAAAAATCTCAGCGATCCGCATGCCTTTATCTGCAATTGAAGTTAAGTCTTCCTTAGAATATTTCTCTTTATTAGTAATTCCGCTATACATTTCTTCCAAAATCTGGTCTGCATCCATAGATGATGCATCCGTAATTAGTGTACCTGAAAAACTGCGTTCTGATGTCATATACAGTTCATCTATTTTTTTCATGATTTCTTTACTATCATTTATATTATCTATTTTTTTTAATTTATCATATAAATGATAGCA
>ERZ1106973.2070-NODE-2070-length-16367-cov-35.940535_pt1 | contig 16367 bp, 14 predicted proteins | sample MGYA00403686_ERZ1106973 | MGnify/ENA primary metagenome ERZ1106973 (study PRJEB35170, sample SAMEA104062408) | human gut metagenome | biome: human gut; feature: human-associated habitat; material: faeces | place: Denmark | collected 2012-11-06 ...
AATCGCCGGTGAGCTCGGGCATGACCAGTTCCACCGCGCCGAGGACCACGATGCCCGTGGTGCCGTCGATGGAGATCATGTCGCCCTCGCGGATGACCAGGTCGGTGCCGGCGATGGCGGCCTCCTTCTTGGCGGCGTCGATCTTCAGCGCCTCCACGCCGCACACGCACGGCGCGCCCATGCCGCGGGCGATGACGGCCGCGTGGCTCGTCTTGCCGCCGTGCGACGTGAGGATGCCCTCGGCGGCGACCATGCCCTTGAGGTCGTCAGGGGTGGTCTCCCAGCGGACGAGGATGCAGGGTTTCTCGATGTTGGCGTAGTGCGGCCGGCCTCGGCGGCGGCCACGGCGTCGGCGGCGGAGAAGACGGCCTCGCCCACCGCGGCGCCCGGGCTCGCGTTCAGGCCGCGGGCCACCACGTCGTAGGTGGCGTTCTTGTCGAACTGCGGGTGCAGCAGCTGGTCGAGCTGCTCGGGGTCGACGCGCATGACGGCCTCCTCCTTGGAGATGCGCTGAATGGGCAGGCAGCCGAAGGCCTGCTTCTGCGCCTGGATCCCGGTCTTTCCCAGTGTCACAAATCCCATGGTAATTCCTCCTCGCGGGTGCGTTTTCTGTCTTTATTAAACGGCCATTCCAACGTTCTGTCAAGAACATTCCCCAGAAATAAAAAACTGGGGAGACGCTTTTGCGTCTCCCCAGAAGCAAAGCTGCGCTTTGCAGGAAGTTCTTTTGTCTACTTTTCTTTCAAGAAAAGTAGATTACATGCTTTTCAGCTGTTCCTCCAGCTTAGCCACCAGCTCGGTAAGCTTGATAGCGCGCTCCTTCTCGGCCTCCACCACGTGGGCGGGAGCCTTGTTCACAAAGCCGGGGTTATTGAGCTTAGTGTTCAGCTTCTCCAGCTCGGCGGAGTTCTTCTTCAGCTCCTTCTCCATGCGGGCCTTCTCCTTCTCCAGGTCCACCAGCTCGGCCAGAGGCATGGACAGCTGGGCGGCGTGGGTCACCACGGTGACGGCGCCGGCCTCGGCGGTGACGCTGCTGTCCACGATCTCCACCTCGCTGGCGTAGGCCAGCTTCTTCAGGAAGGCCTCGCCCAGGGCGAAGATCTCCTTCTCATCGGTGGCCACGGTGAGGTGAGCCTTCTTGCTGGGGGGCACGTTCATCTCGCTGCGGCGGGTACGCACGGCGCGGATGGCGTCCATGATAAGCTCCATGGCCTTCTCCTCGGCGGGGAAGTTGCGGCTGTCGCTGACCTGAGGCCACTGGGACAGCATGAGGAAGTCGCCCTCGTGGGGCAGAGCCTGCCAGATCTCCTCGGTGATGAAGGGCATGAAGGGGTGCAGCAGCTTGAGGGCCTTGTCCAGCACATACACCAGCACGCGGCGGGCGGTGTCGGCCTGCTCGGCGTCGCCGGAGTTCAGGCGGGGCTTTGCGATCTCGATGAACCAGTCGCAGTAGACGTCCCAGATGAAGCTGTTGATCTTCGCCGCAGCCAGACCCATCTCGTAGTGGTCGAGGTTGTCGCTCATGGCACCGGCCACCTGATTCAGCTTGGTCAGCACCCACTTGTCGCTCATGTCCAGCTTGTCCTCACTGGGCAGGCCGGGCTGGAAGTCCTCGGGCAGGTTCATCAGCACGAAGCGGGTGGCGTTCCACAGCTTGTTTGCAAAGTTGCGGGCAGCCTCCACCTTCTTCTCGCTGTAGCGCATATCGTTGCCCGGGGTGGAGCCGTCCACCAGCATGAAGCGCAGGGCGTCCGCGCCGTACTGGGCGATGACCTCCAGCGGGTCGATGCCGTTTCCAAGGCTCTTGGACATCTTGCGGCCCTGACTGTCGCGGACGATGCCGTGGATGCAGACGGTGTCGAAGGGGGCCTTACCAGTGTAGGCAAGACCGGAGAAGATCATGCGGCTGACCCAGAAGCCGATGATGTCGTAACCGGTGACGAGGGTGTTGGTGGGGTAGAAATACTTGAGGTCTTCGCTCTCCTCATTGGGCCAGCCCAGCGTGCTGAAGGGCCACAGCGCGGAGGAGAACCAGGTGTCGAGGGTGTCGGGGTCCTGCGTCAGCTTTGCGCTGCCGCACTTGGGGCAGGTGCAGGGTGCACTCTTGGCGACCACAGTCTCGCCGCAGTCGTCGCAGTACCATGCCGGGATCTGGTGGCCCCACCACAGCTGGCGGCTGATGCACCAGTCGCGGGTGTTCTTCATCCAGTTCATATAGTTCTTGGTGAAGCGCTCGGGCACGAACTTGATGTCACCCTTCTCCACGCTCTCGATGGCAGGCTCTGCCAGAGGCTCCATCTTGACGAACCACTGCTTGGACACCATCGGCTCGATGGTGGAGTGGCAGCGGTAGCAGGTGCCGACCTCGTGCTTCAGCGGCTCGATCTCCTTCAAGAAGCCGCCTTCCTTCAGGTCGGCAAGGATGGCCTTGCGGGCCTCGAGGGTGGTCATGCCGGCGTACTTGCCGCAGTCCAGAACATGAGGCTCGTTGACGGTGTTCTTCCCGGCAGCAAACAGGGCGTCGGCCGCAGCCTTGTCGGCGGCACCGGTCATGTGGCCGTCGTAGGTGAAGACGCGGACGATGGGCAGGTCATGGCGCAGGCCGACCTCGAAGTCGTTGGGGTCGTGGGCCGGCGTGATCTTGACGACGCCGGTGCCCTTGGTCATGTCGGCGTGCTCGTCGCAGACGATGGGGATCTCCTTGTTCAGCAGGGGCAGGACGACGTGGCAGCCGTGCAGGTGGGCATAGCGGGGGTCCTCGCCGTTGATGGCGACGGCGGTATCGCCCAGCATGGTCTCGGGACGGGTAGTGGCCAGCTCCAGCATCTCGCCGGTCTCCTTGACCGGGTAGAGCAGATGCCAGAAATTGCCGTCCTTCTCCTCATACTCCACCTCAGCGTCGGAGATGGAGGTGTTGCAGTGGGGGCACCAGTTGACCATGCGGTTGCCACGGTAGATGAGGCCCTTGTCGTACAGGCGGACAAAGACCTCCTTGACGGCCTCAGAGCAGCCCTCGTCCATGGTGAAGCGCTCACGCTCCCAGTCGCAGCTGCTGCCCAGCTTCTTGAGCTGGCTGACGATGCGGTTGCCGTATTTGGTCTTCCAAGCCCATGCACGCTCGAGGAAGCCGTCGCGGCCCACCATCTCCTTGGTCAGGCCCTCCGCACGCATGGCCTCCACGACCTTGGCCTCGGTGGCGATGGAGGCGTGGTCGGTGCCGGGCACCCACAGGGCAGCGTAGCCCTGCATCCGCTTGGTGCGGATCAGGATGTCCTGCATGGTGTTGTCCACGGCGTGGCCCATATGGAGCTGGCCGGTGACGTTCGGAGGGGGCATGACGATGGTGTAGGGCTTCTTGTCGGGGTCGGCCTTCGTGTGGAAGTAGCCGCCATCCAGCCAGAACTGGTAGATGCGGTCTTCCACCTGGCTCGGATCATACTGCTTTGCGAGTTCTTTCATAGAGAATCCTCCCGGATGATTGATTGGTGGGACGAAAAAAGCCGCCCCACGGAGCGTTCCATGGGACGGCTGAATATAACCGCGGTACCACCCAAATTGCACACAGCGCTTTGCCGCGTGCCCCTTGATGCCCCGATAACGTGGGGCAGACCCGGAGGCGACTACTTCCTTTCCCCGCCTCTGCTCAAAAGCGACAGCACGCCGCACCGCCATACCGGGTTTTCAGCAGCCCCCCGGCTCTCTGGATGGCAGTTTCAAAACAGCGCACACTCTTTTTCCTTGCATTTATAAAAAGAATATAGCGTTTTTTGTGCGTTTTGTCAATCTCTTTTTGACCGGAACAAAATTTTTCACAGCCGTCTGTGGATTCCTCTGACCCCCCGAATTTTCAGGGCCAAGCGGTAAAGTGCGGGCGACAGGCGGAACAGCACTACCTTTGCCTTTTCGGTGCGGCATCCCGGCACCCTCAGCAGCCGGTCGATGAGACGGTCGACCCGTTCTGTCACCTGCGCGAGGGCCTGCCGCTCCTCCGGCGTGCTGCCCTTTGCAAATGCGATGCAGCCCAGCGCACCGTTGCAGGCGGCAAACGCAAGGATGTACATCTCGTGCTCCCGCGCAAAATCAGCCCGTTCCATCATTCCGTTCGCCCCATCCACCCGATTGCGGACAGACTCGGTGTGCATAATGCTGCCGCTCCGCTGGACGTAGTAGTACATCCCCTTTTTGACCATCGCGATCCGCTCGCACTGCCAATAGAACAGGTGGGCCGTGAATTCATCTTCATGGAGCCTGCCTTCCGGGAAACGGATGTCCTCAAAAAGGCTCCTGCGGTACAGACGGTTCATCACAGTCACATAGTACCAGTTCTGAGGGCCGCTCAGCCGCTGCAAAGCTTCCCTCCCCGTCAGGACCTCGTCCTTTGTGATGGGAGAGGTGCGGGGAAGAGGCGTCCCGTCCGGCGTCACATAGGCGAGGCTGCACACGGCCATCTGAGCGTCGTGCTCTGTTGCCGCCCGGTAAAGTGTCTCATACATCTCTGGGGCCGCGTAGTCGTCGGAGTCCATAAAGCCGATCCACTCGCCCCGGGCCAGCTCCAGCCCGGCGTTCCGGGCCGCGCTCAGACCGCCGTTCTTCTGCCGACGGAGCCGGATGCGGCTGTCCCGGGCCGCATAGTCCTGCATGATGTCCCAACTGCCGTCCGGTGAGCCGTCGTTCACCACGATGATCTCAAGATTCCGCCACGTCTGGGCTAAAAGGCTGTCCAGACATTTTGGCAGGTACTTCTCCACGTCGTAGACTGGCACGATGACAGAGATCAAGGGTTCATTTTTCTCCATTCTGTATCTCCTTTTACGTTCTCTTCTGTATCCGTTTGGTCAGCTTCCACATCCGCCGGGCCTCATCGCCCAACTCCTTTAACAGGGCCTCGTCCGCGTAGGGGCTGCTCTCCATCCGGTAATAGACATGGGCACAGGCCACCAGCAGCCGGGCCTCCACTGAGTCCTGCATGGCCTCCGTCATCCATTCCAGATAGTGGGGCGATACCCAGTCGTCCGAGTCCACGAAGCCGAGGTATTCGCCCTCTGCCGCGTCCATGCCGAAGTTCCGCGCCGCGGAGACGCCGCCGTTCTTCTTCCGGAAGATGCGCACCCGGCTGTCCCGGGCCGCATAGTCCTGCATGATGTCCCAGCTGCCGTCCGGTGAGCCGTCGTCCACCACGATGATCTCAAGATTCCGCCACGTCTGGGCCAAAAGGCTGTCCAGGCATTTCGACAGGTACTTTTCCACGTCGTAGACTGGCACGATGACAGAGATCAAGGGTCCATTTTTCTCCATTTTATTTTCCGCCTCTCTTCAAGATAGCCAGCGCTCTGCCCTTAAGCTGGGCGAAGGCCGGCGTCTTCTGGCAGAACAGCACCATGACCACCGCGAACAGCAGAGTGTAGAGGATGCCGTCCAGCAGGAACCAGAGGATATTTTTTGCCGGGCAGAACTTCACCCAGCCGTAGGACACCGCCGCCAGCGCCGTCACCATAGCCGCACGCTGGGCGTACCGCACAAAATAATCCCGCAGCTTCTTCTGCCACTCGTCCCGGATGCCGTAGCGCATCAGAATATAAGGCTCCACCCAGACGCAGGTGCACACGCTGCTGATGACCGTGCCGCCGAGGATGCCCGCCACGCCGAACTTCTGCACCAGCAGCAGCGAGGTCGTCAGGTTTATGACCGACTCGAACAGCGGCTTATACCGGTCGTACCAGAACAATCCTTTCGCCTCCCGGAACATCAGGTTGACCTTCCGCTGGCCCGAAATGTAGAATTCCATCACGAGGACGGCCACCGTCGCCACCGAGAAGCAGTAGTCCGGGCCGAAGCAGATGGTGATGAAGGAGTTGAACAGCGCAAAAAGACCCGCCGTCCAGTAGGCATAGATGACAAAGAAGAGCAGATCCAGCTCCTGATAGATGCCGTAGACCCGCGTTTCGTCCTCGATGGCGCCCAAGTTACCCAGACTGCCGGTAAAGGCATTGGAGAATTTGTCCATCAGGTTGTTGATGCCGGACAAAACGAGCTTATAATTCGAGTAGATACCCACCGACAGCAGGCCCACGAAGCTGGACATCAAAAGGCTGTCGGTGTTCCGCACGATGACCGTGCCCAGCTTGTGGAAGCTCATCGCGCCAATGTTCCGCAGGATGCCGAAGAACTCCTCCCGTTCGGGCAGCTCCTTGCACTCCTTCAGGTAGGGGTACTCCTTGTCTGCCTTACAGGACACGATGATGTTCGGGATGAACTGCAGCACGAACTGCACCAGCAAGTAGAGGATAAAGTTCCGGGTCAGGACGATGATGACGATTTGGAGGACGGTCTTGATTGCGTCGCAGAGCACCGCCCAGAAGTTTTTCACATAGGCCTTCTGGTAGGCCAGAAAGATGGAGTTTTTGTAGCTCAGCAGATAGGAGCACACCGAGTTTGCCACATACATCAGGTAGATGAGCTTTAAATTCTCGATGCCGCCGCTGTCCTTGATGAAGAAGCCCAAGAAAGGCATCAACGCAAGGCCCACCAGCAAAACGATCACCGCGACGACGCGGTATAGTATCTTATAAAGGTTCATCAGCTGGGCCAGCTTGTGCTCATCGTCCTTGGCCGCAGGCTCGTACAGGCTGTAGATCATAGCCGTGCCGATGCCCAGCTCGGCCAGATTCAGGATGCCCAGCACATCGGTGAACAGGCCGTTGACGCCCAGATAGGCCGCCGACAGATAGTGGATGAATACCATCCGGCTGATGAACAACAGCACCTGATTAAAAAGCTGTCCGCCGATGTTGACCGCCATGTTGATGAGGGTATAACGTGTCCGCATTTTTCTTTTGGTTCCTTCCCGGAGTCTTTTCTTTTATAATACCATCTCACAGTGACGCTTTCAATGATCTCTCACCCCTCCGCGTCCAGAAGCTCGGTCCGGAGCCGGGCGATGAGCCGCTCCATCAGAGCCACCCGGTTGAAGGGGGTCATGAGGTAAAAGCCGTCGGCGTAGGGCAGGGCCTCCCGAGCCATCTGCATCGACACCTCAAGGCCCAGCGCCTCGCCCTGCTCCCGGTCGAGGCCCGCAAAGCGCTGGATGATGTCCTCCTCCACATGGATGCCGTTGATCTCATTTTCCATGAAGATGGCGTTCCTCTGGCTGACCACCGGCATGATGCCGGCCAGGATCTTCGCCCGTTCGCCCAGCGTCTGGCGGGCCTTGCGGAGATTTTCCACCGCCTGCGCCGAGAGCACCGGCTGGGTCAGGAATCCCGCCATCCCGTTTTCCAGCTTTTCCACGGCCCGGCGGAGTTCCACGTCGAAATTCCGGGCGTTGAGGTTCAGTGCGCCGAACACCGTCATAGGCGAGGGCATCTCCCGGCCCTCCCCGGCCAGAGAGACGATGTACTGGGCCAGCTTGCGGGAGTTGAACTGGTAGACATTCTTCACCTCGTCCCGCTCTGCGGTGGGGATGGGGTCGCCGGTGATGGCCAGCACCTCCCGCACGCCCTCGGCGTAGAGGCCCAGCAGAAGGGCTTTCGTGGCGTTCAGATTGCGGTCGCGGCAGGTCATGTGAGGCAGGGCGCACATTCCCAGTTCCCGGTGCACCCGGCAGGCCACGAGAGAGGAATCCATCCGGGCTTGTGCGATGGGGCAGTCGGCGATGGTCAGCAGGTCGGCACCTGCGGCCTGCAATCTCCGTGCGCCGTCCAGATAGCTGCTCAGGTCGGCCACCCGGGGAGAGTCCAGCTCAATGGCGATGACTTTTTCGCCTTTGTCCAGCTTCCGCAGGAAGGTGTCGTCTTTTTCCACCTCCGGCGCGGCGACGGTGGAAAGTTTTGCGGCCGGGGCCGTTCCAGTCTGCCGGGGCAGAGCATCCAGCTCTGCCCGCAGGGCTGCAATGTGGGCAGGGGTCGTGCCGCAACAGCCGCCCAGAATGCGGACACCGGCGGCAGCGATCTGGCCCATCTCCCGGGCAAAATACTCCGGCTTACCCTGATACAGCACCCGCGCCCGGGTGACGACCGGATAGCCCGCGTTGGGCATCACCGACAGGGGCAGCCGCGTCTCGCCCAGCCCCTGCACCAGCTTCTTCATCGCGCCCGGAGCCGAAACGCAATTCAGGCCCACGGCATCCACCACGCCGCTGCCCTCCATCCGGCGCAGCAGGTCGCGGAACAGCAGTCCCTCGCGGGTGTAGCCGTCCGGCAGCACCGCGAAAGACACCATGACGAAGGCGTCCGGCACAGCTACCCGGAGGGCCTTCACAGCCTCCACCACGCCCACATCCGAGCTGAGCGTCTCAAAAAGGAAATTCTTTGCCCCCAGTGCCGCGAACTGCTGGGCTGCAAGGCCGTAGGCACTGCTGGCCGGGGCGGCCTCCGTGTCCAGAGCCGGGCCGAGGTCCGCAAAGACGACGGCGTCCTTCTCGGCGGCGGCGTCGCAGGCCAGCTTCCAGCCCGCCTCGGCCAGCTCTTCCCAGCCCGGCATCTGGGCCGCTGCCATCCGGGGCAGGCCGAAGGTGTTGGTCTTGATGGCCTGTGCGCCCGCCGCCAGATACTCGGCGTGGACCCGCTTCACCCCTTCGGGGTCGGTGAGGTTCGCCAGCTCGCATTCTACGCCCGGCGCGGCTTTATAATAGGTACCCATGCCGCCGTCGAACAGCAGCGGCTTATGGGCAAGATACTCTCGGATGTCCGTCATCGTAAGGTTCTCCTTTTTCTTCGTTTTTCCCTCTATTTTTCCCGGCTCCCCCGGGACGGAGCTTTTGTGCAGTCATCTTCAGTTTAATGAAGTTTGCGCACTTGTCAAGCATTTTTGTCTCTCAATGGCCCATTTTGCTTGCACCGGAGCCGCTTTTGTGCTATTCTATGCATATTTATAGCAGTTTGGAGGAATGTATCATGCGCCACGCCGGCACACAGGAGATCGAAACGCCGCGGCTGCTTCTGCGCCGCCTTCTGCCGTCCGATGCCCCGATGATGTACGCCAACTGGGCCAGCGACCCGGAGGTCACCCGCTGGCTGCGCTGGACGCCGCATAAAGATGTGGCCGAGACGCGGGAGCTGCTGACCGCATGGGCACTGCTCTACCCCAACGAGGACTACTACCAGTGGGCCATCGTGGAAAAGGCCTCCGGGCAGGTGTTCGGCTCCATCAGCATCTACAACAGCCTTGCGGGTGAGCCTCAGCAGAAGGCCGAGTGGCCCGGGCGGGATATTTCTGCGGGCATCTGGGAGCCGGGCTACTGCATCGGCCGCAGCTGGTGGAACAAGGGCTATACCACCGAGGCGCTGGACGCTTTAGTAGAATACTGGTTCAAGAATACGGACAGTAATTGGCTTGCCTGCTGCCATGCCGCCGAAAATCCCGCCAGCGGCAGGGTCATGACCAAAGCAGGCTTCGTTTACGACCATGACGCAGAGTACCACAAATTCGACGGCTCCCCCGTCCCCTGCAGGTGCTATGCACTGACAAGAGAGCATTATCTGGAACGAAAGGAATCATTTTGAGCGAACTTTACGATATTTTAGTGGAAACACCCCCGACGAAGGTAATTTTGCTGGCCCTCGATCAGGGCCTGTGGGACTGCGAGCGCAGCCTCGCCGAGCTGGCCGCGCTGTGTGAGGCCAACCACATGGAGGCCGTGGCCGAAGTCACCCAGAAGCGCCAGACCCCCGAGACCGGCATCGTGCTGGGCAGCGGCAAGCTGGAAGAAGCCACCGCTGCCGCCGCAGAGCTGGGGGCCGTGTGCGCCGTCTTTGACGGCGAGCTGACCGGCAGCCAGATCCGCAACATCTCCACTGCGCTGGGAGGCCTTGAGGTCATCGACCGCACCATGCTCATCCTCGAGATCTTCCGCAGCCGCGCTGTGACCAACGAGGGCAAGCTTCAGACCGAGCTGGCCCTGCTGCGCTACCGCCTGCCCCGCTTACAGGGCATGGGCGAGAGCCTGAGCCGTCAGGGCGGCGGTGGCGGCGGCGGCGGCGGTGCACGCCGCGGTGCCGGTGAGACCAAGCTGGAGCTGGATCGCCGCCATGTCCACGCCCGCATCGACGCGCTGGCCGAGAAGCTGGCCGAGATGGAAAAGCGCCGGGGCGAGAGCCGGAAGGCCCGCGCCAAGACCGGGATGCCGGTGGTCAGCCTCGTGGGCTACACCAATGTCGGCAAATCCAGCCTGATGAACGCTCTCTGCGGCCCCAGCGTCGCCGAGGCAGATATGCTCTTCGCCACCCTCGACCCCACCAGCCGGAAGCTCGTCCTGCCCAGCGGCATGGCGGTGCTGCTGGTGGACACCGTCGGCTTCGTCTCCCGCCTGCCCCACAATCTGGTGGAGGCCTTCAAGTCCACGCTGGAAGAGGCCGCATGGTCGGACGTCATCGTCCGGGTGGCCGACGCAGGCGACGAGCAGCGGGAGGAGCAGCTGGCCGTCACCGACGAGGTGCTGGACGGCCTCGACTGCGCCGACATCCCCCGCCTGACCGTCTACAACAAGTGCGACAAGCCCGGTGCACTGAGCTTTGACCCCGACATCCTGCTCACCAGTGCCAAGACCGGCTACGGACTCGACAAGCTGCTGCAAAAGCTGGACGAGACCCTCAGCGACCGCGTCCACACCATCCGCGTCCTGCTGCCCTACGACAAGCTGGGCCTCGCCGCCCCCATGCGGGAGCGCGGCAGCGTCCAGCTGGAGGAGTACCGCGAAGACGGCCTCTACCTTGAGGGCATCGTAAAGACCGAGGACCTCCACTGCTTCGAGGGCTACCTCGTCTGACATCCTGCACCCAAAAAGAGCCAGACTCAGGCCGAGTCTGGCTCTTTTGCTGTCTTGGCAGGCGGTCAGCCCACAGCCGGGGGCATTTCCGCCAAGTCCATCAGCTGGTCGTACCGTCCGGTAAAGACCCGTTCCGGCAGGGCCGCAGTCAGGGCGAGGGCAGCGGTCAGCCGCTCCTCGTCGGTCAGCTCTGCTTCCACCGGCGGGAAGTGGGCAAGCACCTCGTCCAGCTGTTTTCTGACCTCCCGGGCCACAAAGATGCCCCGGTCGGTGAGGTAGATCTTGCCGTAATATTCCTTGACGATCATTCCCCGCTCCATCAGCAGATTCATCACCCGCACTACCGAGGGCTTGGTCACGCCCAGCTTCTCGGCAATGCTGCGGGAGCTGATGTCCAGATGGGTCTGCGAGACCTCATAGATGGCCAGCAGGTAGCGCAGGTGTGCCGGCGTCAGTTCCATCTCGTATCACTCTCTTTTCGTTCTGTCACACTAACTCTCGATCTTCAAAAGGGGCGCGGGCCAAAGCTCTGACCCGCGCCCCCTTCTCTTCCATTATGGCTCAGTGGCAGCCGCCCTTGCAGCTGCTGCAGCTTCCGCCGCAGTCACAGCCGCCGCTGCATCCACTGCAGCCGCCATGCTTATGAGAGTGCCATGTGATCCAGCCCACACCGCCAAACACGATGGCTCCGACGATGATCGTCGGCAGATTGAAATTCGCAGCCAGAAACTCCATCATAAAAATGCACTCCTTTCAGCGCGTTTTGAGAAATTTTTACTTGATCTTGGAAACGTCGATCTTGACTTCGTTGTCGTTCACATACTTGTTGGGACGGAACATCAGATACAGGAAGGCAGCGACGATGACCACGGCCACGACGGTGAAGAAGTTGAAGCCGACTTCACCGGTGATGAGGCCGCCCAGCTGGTACACGACCAGAGCAGAGCAGTAGGCCAGTGCGCACATATAGCCGATGGCGAATGCCGTCCACTTGCCGTTGTTCATCTCACGCTTGATCGCGCCCATAGCAGCGAAGCAGGGAGCGCACAGCAGGTTGAAGATCATGAATGCATAAGCGCTCAGAGCGGTGTAATCTGCCGCAACGAGGCTCCAGATCTCATCGCCGTTCTCAGACAGCTCCTCGCCGCCGAAGTGATACAGAACGCCGAAGGTACCGACGACATTCTCCTTCGCGATCAGGCCGGAGACAGAAGCGACCGTTGCCTTCCAGTTGCCGAAGCCCAGAGGAGCGAAGATCCAAGCGACTTTGGTGGCGATAGCCGCCAGCACGGAGTTGTCCTGATCCTCCACCATGCCGAAGGCGCCATTCTCGAAGCCGAAGCCCTGCAGGAACCACAGGACGACGGTAGCAGCCAGAATGACGGAGCCTGCACGCTTGATGAAGGACCAGCCGCGCTCCCAAGTAGCGCGGAAGACATTGCCCCAAGCGGGGATATGGTATGCGGGCAGCTCCATGACAAAGGGAGCAGGGTCGCCTGCAAAGGCCTTGGTCTTCTTCAGGATGATGCCGGAGCAGATGATGGCAGCCATGCCGATGAAGTAAGCGGAGACAGCCACCAGAGAAGAACCGCCGAATACCGCACCTGCGATGAGGCCGATGATGGGCATCTTTGCGCCGCAGGGGATGAAGCAGGTGGTCATGATGGTCATGCGGCGGTCGCGCTCATTCTCGATGGTACGGGAAGCCATGACGCCCGGGACGCCGCAGCCCGTGCCGACCAGCACGGGGATAAAGCTCTTGCCGGACAGGCCGAACTTGCGGAAGATACGGTCCATGATGAAGGCGACACGGGACATATAGCCGACATCCTCCAGAATGGACAGCAGGAAGAACAGGACCAGCATCTGGGGAACGAAGCCCAGAACTGCGCCGACACCGGCGACGATGCCGTCCATGATCAGGCCGTACAGCCAGCCCGCCACGCCGATGCTCTCGAGGAAGCCGCCCAGCGCGTTGGGGACGATCTCACCGAACAGGACGTCGTTGGTCCAGTCGGTCGCAAACGTGCCGATGGCCCAGCCGCCATCGGCGATGGAAGTACCCACAGACAGGGAGTACATCAGGTACATGATGACTGCGAAGATGGGCAGAGCCAGCACACGGTTGGTGACGATCTGGTCGACCTTATCGGAAACGGTCAGGTGCTCGACGCGGGCCTTCTTCTTGACAGCCTTATCGACGACACCGTTGATGTAGGCGTAACGCTGGTTGGTGATGATGCTCTCGGCGTCATCGTCCATCTCAGTCTCGCAGTCCTTGATGTGCTGGTCGATGTGCGCGGTCAGGTCGGAGGGCAGCTTCAGCTCATCCATGACCTTGTTGTCACGCTCGAACAGCTTGACGGCGTACCAGCGCAGGAAGCGGTCATCGACCTTGCCCTGAATGGACTCCTCGATGTGCGCGATGGCGTGCTCGACGCTGCCGGTAAAGACGTGGGGCAGCTCGCCGGCCTTGCCTGCCTTTGCAGCAGCCATAGCAGCCTTTGCAGCGGCCTCGGTGCCCTCGCCCTTCAGGGCGCTGATCTCGACTGCCTGACAGCCCAGCTCGGCGCTCAGCTTCTTCAGGTCGATCTTGTCGCCGTTCTTGCGGACGAGGTCGATCATGTTGACTGCCATGACCACGGGGATGCCCAGCTCGATGAGCTGGGTGGTCAGGTACAGGTTGCGCTCGATGTTGGTGCCATCGATGATGTTCAGGATGGCGTCGGGCTTCTCCTTGACCAGATAAGTACGGGAGACGACCTCCTCCAGCGTGTACGGAGACAGGGAGTAGATGCCGGGCAGATCCTGAATGATGACATCCTTCTCGCCCTTCAGCTTGCCTTCCTTCTTCTCGACGGTAACACCGGGCCAGTTGCCGACGTACTGGTTCGAGCCGGTCAGATTGTTGAACAGGGTAGTCTTACCGCAGTTCGGGTTGCCGGCCAGTGCAATTTTGATACTCATTGCAGCTCCTTTCCTCTCGTTGCGATCAAACGACTTCGATCATTTCAGCGTCGGCCTTGCGCACGCTCAGTTCGTAGTTGCGCACGGTCAGCTCCATCGGGTCGCCCAGAGGGGCGACCTTGCGGACATAAATTTCAACGCCCTTGGTGATGCCCATGTCCATGATACGGCGCTTCACCGGGCCTTCGCCGTGCAGGCGCGCCACGGTGGCAGTCTCGCCGACCTTAACGTCTTTCAGAGTCTTCATAAAAATCCTCCTCTGCTTGTCTTCTTTCTATTCAGAGACTATCCCAGTTTCGGAGCGTCTCCCAAACAGCGGTCTCGCCGCTGCTCAGCCGATCATAATGCGGTTCGCCATCGTCTTGTCGAGGGCCAGACGGCTCTCCTTGACCTGAACGATGAGGTTGCCTGCGATCTCATTGACGATCGTCACCTGACTGTCCACTACGAAACCCAGTTCGGCCAGATGCAACCGCACCTCATCCTTCCCGGTTATCTTGCGGATGGTGACGGTCTCGCCCGCTTTTGCCATAGTCAAAGGCATCATAATTGTTCCACTCCCATTCATGCTCCCCATTCTGCGGGGAGCGTTTCGGTTCGCTTTTTTCGTCCTCGGGGATGGCCGCACCAGCCAGACGCCGCAACGCGCTCACTCATGCCCGCATCCCCCTCCGAAAAGCTACGGCAGTTAGTCAGTCGCAACTATCAGCATAGATAGTTTACACTTACTAACCGATTCTGTCAATCATTTTTCCGCAAAAAAAGTTAGTTTGTATGAACGAACAAATTTTATCCTCCGGTTTTTAGAAAAATTTAACAATTTTTACATATGACACAGCCGCCCGGTGCAGGGGGTATTCTGCAACGGGCGGCCGCGTGTCAAAAGGAGGATTTCTTCCCATCATCGTCTATTTTATCGCAAGTCAAGAAATTAGTGCGACATTTAAACAGCATATTTGCGATATGCAATTCAACGCTGTTGCAGTTGCATTAAAAAGTCGAATTGCTATAAGCAGACTCCGACGGGCGCCAGGATAAAAAGAGAGTATTTGGAAGTGAATGTCAGGATTTCAGGAGCGTCAGGCTGCGACGGCCAGACGCTGGATGGGGGTGCCGCTGTGGAACAGGCGGAGATACACCGCCGTGCACTTGTTCAGCTGGGCGAAGTGCTGCCGGGCAGCGGCAGGGTCGCCGTAGGCTTTCCAGCAGCCGCAGCAGGTGAAGTTGCGGCCCTCATTTTCGATAAAGCCCACCACATCGGGGAGGGGGTAGCCCAGAAATACGCCGATCTCATGTGGAAAATCAGCTTCACAGCAGAGCCTCCGGGACAGCTGCCGCAGCAGCGGCGCATCGTCGTCCGGCTGCTGAGGAAGGTCGTACCCCTCGCCGCGCAGGAAGTCCCGCACCTGCGGCTGGGCCAGCAGGACGCGCAGCCTGCTCTCGCGGTAGACATACACGAGATACTGGTGCGTCCGCATGCAGCCCTTGAGGACGCGGACGCAGAGGCCTTTTTCGTCCAGCTGCTCATTCCAGCTGCGGACGCGGCGGGCAAGGTCTGCGCAGTCTCTGGTCTCGTAGCGGAAGAGTCCCGCAGGCTTCAAGCCAGCCAGCACCGGGGCGCATTGCTCGATCATCACAGTCTCAAAGTTGCGTTCCATCTCCCGGCCTCCCTGCCTGTTTTCTGCTATTGTCCCCTGCGGCGCGATGCTTATGCAGAAGACGCAGTTAGAATTAGCTAACCGTCGCTGCAAAAAGAACGCGGCAGCAGCCGCTTGTTTTTTGGAATCTTTCGGGTTAGTTGTTTCTAACGTGACATTATCTTATCATAGCTTTGGCCCTGTGTCAACACCTTTTTACAAAAATATTTGCCCCATCTTCTCTGCCGTGCTATACTGGGCAAAAGGATCATTGAGCAAAGGAATGGTGTCCCCATGCATCTTGTGTCCCCCGAAGAGCTGTCCGGTCTGATCACGGCCCGGCTCAAGCAGCAGTCCACCGTCCTCGTGGCGCTGGATGGCCGGTGCGGCAGCGGCAAAACAACGCTGGCCGCACAGCTGGCAGAGCACTTTCCCCAGAGCATCACCCTCCACACCGACGACTTTTATCTCCCGCTGCCCCAGCGGGTCACAGGCTGGGAGCGCATTCCCTGCGCCAATATGCACCTCGAGCGGCTGCGGGCTGAGGCCGTCGCGCCCGCACGGGCCGGGCGGGCCGTGTGTTACAAGGCCTACTCCTGCCGGGAGGGTGCCTATCTGCCGCCCCGGGTGCTCGGGCCTGCGCCGCTGGTCATCGTAGAGGGCAGCTACAGCCACCACCCCAGCCTTGCGCCCTACTATGATATAAAAGTATTCGTCACCTGCTCGGCGGAAGAACAGATGCGGCGGCTTCGTGCCCGGGAGGGGAAGCGGTATCTGAATTTCGTGCAGCGGTGGATCCCGCTGGAAGAGGAATATTTTACGGATTATGCCATTGAACGAAACGCGGAGATGACGGTCGTTACGGGGTAGCAGGGTTGAGCGCCCTCGCGGGAGAATTTGTTTTTTATGAACGGCTTCTCGCGCTGGTGCGCGGGGCAGAGCGCTCTTTCATTAAGGCTAATGTTCTCTTTTGCGTGCCAAAAGAGAACCAGAAAAGCACC
>ERZ1106973.2079-NODE-2079-length-16313-cov-2.590171_pt1 | contig 16313 bp, 14 predicted proteins | sample MGYA00403686_ERZ1106973 | MGnify/ENA primary metagenome ERZ1106973 (study PRJEB35170, sample SAMEA104062408) | human gut metagenome | biome: human gut; feature: human-associated habitat; material: faeces | place: Denmark | collected 2012-11-06 ...
GCAGGTGATGTCGCGATAGTTCGGATCGCGTTCTTCGCTTTCAAAGTCAAAATACGTGGTATCATCCTGCTGCTGCATCGCAGGGTCTGCCTCAATCCGCTGCAGCTCCAATAAGGCTGCATCCAGGATCTCTTTGACACCCAGATTCAGCGGCGCTGACATTGGAAATACCTGATAGCCCTGTTTCTCCACATGCGCCTTGAAAGCAAGGTACTGCGGATCTTCTTCGTCGATCATATCGATCTTCGCCGCAACCAGCTGCGGTTTTTTGAGGATCCGCGGGCTGTATCGTTCCAGTTCCTGATTGATCTTATCAAAATCGTCAATCGGATCGCGTCCCTCGCTGCCGGAAACATCGACAACGTGGATCAGGACCTTGGTTCTTTCAATATGCTTGAGGAATTTGAAGCCCATGCCGAGCCCCTCGCTGGCCCCTTCGATGATACCGGCAATATCCGCCATCACGAAGCTGCTGTCATGAATCTGTACTACACCCAGGTTCGGGTCGATCGTCGTGAAGTGATAGTTCGCGATCTTCGGCTGCGCACTGGTCGCCACCGCCAACAGAGACGACTTGCCGACATTCGGGAAGCCCACCAGCCCCACGTCTGCGATCAATTTTAATTCCAATATCACATTGCGCTCTTTGGCCGGACCGCCGGCTTCTGCAAAATTGGGCGCTTGTCTGACAGCATTTTTGAAATGTGTGTTTCCACGTCCGCCGCGCCCGCCCCTGGCAGCGACAAAGCGCTCACCATCTTCGACAAGATCCTTCATCACCAATCCGGTTTCCTCATCGATGACGACCGTTCCCATCGGAACCTTGATGATGAGATTCTCACCGGCTTTGCCGAACCGCTTCTTTTTCATGCCGTTCTGTCCGTTTTCGGCCTCATATTTCTTCTTATACTTGAAGTCCATCAATGTCCTGAGATTGCGATCTGCCTGGAATATCACATCACCGCCGCGTCCGCCGTCACCGCCGTCCGGACCGCCCTCCGGTACAAATGGTTCCCGCCGGAATGTCACCGCACCGTCTCCGCCTTTACCGGACCTGATATAAATTTTCGCTCGGTCAACAAACATACTCCGACCTCCTTTCCGGTCATCCTGTGCATTTTACAAAGGGACAAAAAGACCCTGTGCATCCGGAGATGTACAGGGTCCATCACTCTAATTAAGCTTCCTTCGGATATACGCTTACTTGCTTGCGCGTCTTGTCCTTTCTTTCGAACTTGACTGCGCCGTCAATTTTCGCGAATAATGTATCATCTCCGCCGATACCAACATTGTTGCCAGGGTGGAACTTCGTTCCTCTCTGTCTTACCAGAATGCTGCCAGCGCTTACAAACTGACCGTCGCCAGCCTTCAGTCCAAGACGTTTCGACTCGGAATCGCGACCGTTCTTAGAGCTACCTACACCTTTTTTACTTGCCATAAAAAGTACCTCCTAACTATATCAGATTATTACTTTAACGCTGCTTCGATCGTTTCGATGATGACAGCCTTGGTAGCCTTTTCATCTACTTCGATGTTATTTTCTTTCGCGAAAGCAATGAGTTCATCTTTTTTCATGGAAGCAGAAATTTTCTTTGCTGCTTTTGCTTCTTCTTTTGCAGGCTCAGCATGAACTTCTTCAGCCTTTGGCGCTTCCTGCTTCGGCGCTGCGCCGGTCAGACTTGCGATCTTGACCATTGTGTATGGCTGTCTGTGACCCTGTTTCTTTCTGTAATCCTTCTTTGCTTTGTACTTGAAGATGATCACCTTCTGGCCTTTGCCATTTTCAACTACTGTTCCTGTTACAGCAGTTCCAACGTAAGGAGCACCTACTTTGATATCCTTACCTTCGCCGAGAACGAGCACCTTGTCGAAGGTTACAACGTCACCGACTGCAGCGTTCAGCTTCTCGATCGTGATGATGTCGCCTTCCTGTACTCTGTACTGCTTACCGCCTGTTTCAATTACTGCGTACATTTAATAAATTCCTCCTCTATCCAGTCTCGCCATTGTGGGTGGCATTCCGTATTGATTGCACTTCAAAACCCAGTCTGTGCGGCTCAACTTAGCTATCATAACATTGAAATGGCTGAAAGTCAAGCCCTTTCAGCCATTTTGTCCGTAAATTTTTGCTCTGATCCTTATTCTTCGATGATCACGCCGTCCTCATCCACAAACAGATCCATAATCTCGGAGATGTCGGACTCCGGAATGTCCGGTTCTGCCTGGATATCTTCTTTTTTAATCTGATTTAGGAGTTGCCCTTCCAGTCTGTCCATGACTTCCGGGTGATCCTTGAGATAGTTCTTGACATTTTCGCGACCCTGTCCGATGCGTTCGCCCGCGTAGCTGTACCAAGAGCCCGCCTTTTCGACCAGCTTGGCATCGACAGCACAGTCCAGAATATCTCCTGCCTTGGAGATGCCTTCGCCGTACATGATATCAAATTCCGCCTGCTTGAACGGAGGTGCAACCTTGTTTTTGACAACCTTGACTCTGGTACGGTTGCCGACAACGCTGTCTCCGACCTTGATGCTTTCGATCCTTCTGACATCCAGACGCATGGACGAATAGAATTTTAATGCACGACCGCCGGTCGTAACCTCCGGGTTTCCGAACATGATACCGACCTTTTCACGCAGCTGGTTGATAAAGATTACACAGGTGTTGGACTTGTTGACCGTACCGGTAATCTTGCGCAAAGCCTGCGACATCAGTCTTGCCTGCAGACCGACATGGCTGTCGCCCATCTCTCCTTGAATCTCGGCTTTCGGCACCAGCGCAGCAACGGAGTCGATGACAACGACATCCAGCGCGCCGCTGCGCACCAGCATATCGCAGATTTCGAGTGCCTGCTCTCCGGTATCCGGCTGGGACACCAGCAGACTGCCGACATCGACACCCAGATTTTTTGCATAGACAGGGTCCAGCGCGTGCTCGGCATCGATGAATGCCGCTTTGCCGCCCGCCTTCTGCGCTTCTGCGATCATATGCAGCGTCAGCGTTGTCTTACCGGAGGATTCCGGTCCGTAGATCTCCACGATCCTGCCTTTCGGTACGCCGCCGATGCCGGTCGCGATATCCAGACTGATGGAACCGCTGGAGATCGCATCAATATTCATCTGTGCGCTCTCATCACCGAGCTTCATGATGGCGCCCTTGCCAAACTGCTTCTGGATCTGCGCCATCGCGGCTTCCAGTGCTTTATCTTTCTCTGTTTTGTTTGTATTTACACTCATTCTCTGTCCCTCCGAAATCAGCGAATCGTTATTTCACTCAATCAAGAACATTTGTTCTGTTTGTTCTTATTCTATCTCAATCTGTTCTTTTCGTCAAGTGTTTTCTTTACAAAACGCATACTTTTCGTCACATTGTTCCTAATTTATGGAACAATCGTATCATATTTACATGTAAAATGCAACCATTATTTTCTACTTTTAACAATTTTCTTTCTGAGAGATCAGCCGATATACTTCAAAGAGCATCCTGAGCAACGTATAATGCCGGTTCCACTTGCGGCTGACATTGCGGTAATAGGACTTGACCGTCTGTACCTTTCCTTTGTAAGAAAGACCGATATAAGCCAGTCCCACCGGCTTGTCCTCGCTGCCGCCGCCCGGTCCCGCGATCCCTGTGACAGAGATGCAAAGATCAGCGCCTGTTTTCGCAGCCAGCCCCGCGACCATCTCGCCTGCGACCTGCGGACTGACGATGCCGTAAGCATCGATCGTTTCCGGCTTTACCCCAAGCTCAGCTTCCTTCGCCTCGGCGCTGTAGGTCACATAGCCGCGCGCAAAGACCTCTGAAATGCCTGCCGTATCGGTCAGCGCGCCCGCAAACAGTCCGCCGGTACAGGATTCCGCGCATGCGATCGTGATATGCTTTTCGAGCAGCAGCCGACCGACGACATCGATCAGCTCTTCGTCATCATAGCTGTAAATGTATGCACCGACGATCGCCCGGACCTTTTCCGTCATTTCATCGACCGCGGCTCTCGCTTCCTCCGCTGTTGCGCGCTTGGATGCGATGCGCAGACTGCACTCACCCTCCTTGGCGTAGGTCGCCAGCGTCGGATCTGTCTGTCCGTCGATCAGCGGCAGGAGGACTGTTTCCAGGCTGGATTCTCCAATGCCGAACATGCGCAGCATACGGTAATAAATCACGCTGTCCTGTCTCTTTTGCAGCAGCGGCTTGACCTGCAGCTCGAACATTCTCGTCATTTCGCGCGGCGGTCCCGGCATCGCGATGATCAGTTTGCCGTCCTGCTCCAGCGCAAACCCCGGCGCCGTTCCCGCATCGTTCGGCAATACGATCGCTCGCGAGGGCATGTACGCCTGTTTGAGATTGTTCGGCGTCATCGTCCGCCCGGCACGCGCGTAATTCTCTTTGAGATATTGCATGCAGTCCGGATTTTCGACAATCACATCCCCCATCGCCTTGGCGATCGTCTCCTTGGTCAGATCGTCCTGCGTCGGTCCCAGACCGCCTGTCGTCAGAATCAGGTCACAATCGCGAAACGCCAGATGAATCAGCTCCTCCAGCCGCCCCGGATTGTCGCCGACCGTATAATGATACATCACGTCATAGCCCAGATGGTTCAGCTGCTGCGACAAAAAGGCCGCGTTTGTATTCACGATTTGCCCGAATAAAATTTCTGTTCCTACGGTTAATATTGCAGTTTTCATATCCTCACCCTGTTTATGTCAAGTCATGTCAAAATCCGCGCAGTATCAGCCTCGCCTTGTCAGCAAAGCCTGCCGGACCGTCGAGCGTTCTACATCGAAAAAACGCTCTTGTTTTTCCATACATATTCCACACCGGAGTATACCGTCATCACCAGAGATGCCCACAGGAAAGCATTGGCGGCGATCACATAGGCGTGGTAAAGCTCCTGCGAAAGGAATCCCGCGCCCATATTCTCCTGATAGATGTTTGTCAGCAGCGGCACCAAAAGCAGCATCGGAACTGCGATCATCTGCAGGACCGTCTTGATCTTGCCGCTCATGCCTGCCGCGATCACGATACCCTCAGAGGCCGCCACCGTCCGCATGCCTGCGATGGTAAATTCTCTTGCCAGAATGATGATCAGCATCCAGCCCGGCACCAGATCCGGGATCATCAGGCAGAATGCCGAATAGACCAGAATCTTGTCCGCGAGCGGATCCATGATTTTGCCGAAATTCGTCACCAGATTATACCTGCGGGCAATCTTGCCGTCCAGCGTATCCGTCAGCGATGCCAGAATAAAAATTACAAAAGCAGGCAGATACCAGCCTTTCATATATGCTGCAATAAAAAACGGCACCGCGATTACCCTTGCAATCGTCAATTTATTTGGTAAATTCATCTGCTTCCACCTCCACACCAATCAAATCATAGTCAAACGCGTCGTTGATCTGCACCTGCACGAAGTCTCCGGCCTTCAGTGCGCGCTTCGAAGTAAACAGTACGGAATCATCGATTTCCGGCGCATCATAAGCCGTTCTGCCAATATAGCTGCCGTCCGCATCGCGTTCCTCCACCAAAACCGTAAAGGTTTTGCCGATCTTCGCCTCATTGACAGCAAGTGAGATCTCCAGTTGGCGGCGCATGATCGCATCCAGCCGCGCTTCCTTGACCGCCTCGTCGATCTGGTTCTCCATCTCACCTGCCGGCGTACCTTCCTCTCTGGAATAAGCAAACACACCGAGCCGCTCGAACCGCATCGTTTCCACGAAGTCCAGCAGCGCCTCGAAGTCGTCCTCCGTTTCCCCCGGAAAACCGACGATCAAGGTCGTTCTGATGTGCATGTCCGGAATCGCCTCGCGCAGTTTTCGGATCGTCGTCCGGATCGACGCGCCCGTCGACCTGCGGTTCATTGCTGTCAGCACAGTGTCTGCGGCATGCTGGATCGGAATATCGATATAATGACAAATCTTCGGTTCGGTCGCCATGACCGCAATCAGTTCATCGGTGATGCGATCCTCATAGCAGTACATCAGACGGATCCACACGATCCCCTCAATCCGGCAAAGCTGCCGGAGAAGCTCCGGCAGCTTGTATGCCCCATACAAATCGATGCCGTAATTTGTTACATCCTGCGCGATCAGAATCAGTTCTTTGCACCCTGCTGCCGCCAGCTCCTCTGCTTCGGCCAGCACATCATCCATTCGCTTGCTGCGAAAACCACCGCGAATGGACGGGATCACGCAATAAGCGCAGAAATTATCGCATCCCTCAGCGATCTTCAAGGTCGACGTAAAAGGATTATCGTCAAGCTTGCGCTGCATACGCGGCAATGTGTCGCCGATGCAGCCGCCGACAAGATTCTTTCTCATATCCAAATTTCTAAAAATCTCCGGCAGCTGTTCGTATTCGTTCACGCCGATGAAGCAGTCGACCTCCGGCATCTCATCAAAAAGCTCCTTGCTGTAGCGCTCTGACAGACAGCCGGATACCACCAGCTTTTTGCCCGCATGCTTGTATGCACTCATTTCAAAGATCTTATCAATGGATTCTTTCTTCGCGTCATTGATAAAGCCGCAGGTATTGACCATGATGATATCTGCATCCTCCGGCGAAGCTGCAAGTGTGAAGTCGTTCTCCCCGCACAGGCTTCCCTTGGCAACTTCGGTATCATTGAAGTTCTTCGGACAGCCTAAGGTTTCTATATATACTTTCATGTTTCCTGTTCTTCCGTCTCCTTACCCATATTCTCAAATTCTTCCTCTGTCAGCAGTACCTGCCGCGGTCTGCTGCCGTCCTGCGGACCGACAATGCCGCGCGCCTCCATCATGTCGACGATCCTTGCCGCACGGTTGTATCCGATGCGGAAGCGTCTCTGCAGCATGGAGACGGAGGCCTGTCCGCTGCGGACCACCAGTTCGATGGCATCCGGCAGCAGATCATCCGTATCCTCCGCACTGTCCTGCACATTGCTGTGCTCGATGCGCGTCAGCACATCTTCATTATAGGCAGGCTGACCCTGCGCCACCTGTTCTTTGACAAATGCAATGACCTTATGTACTTCTCCGTCTGAGACAAAGGTTCCCTGCACACGAATCGGCTTGCCCATACCCATCGGATTGAAGAGCATATCGCCCTTGCCGACCAGCTTCTCGGCGCCCTGCATGTCCAGAATGGTTCTGGAATCGACCTGCGAAGACACCGCGAACGCAATACGGGACGGGATATTGGCCTTGATGACGCCAGTAATGACATCCACCGATGGACGCTGTGTCGCGACGATCAGATGCATGCCTGCGGCTCTCGCCATCTGCGCCAGTCTGCAAATGGATTCCTCGATCTGCGACGGCGCTGCCATCATCAGATCTGCGAGCTCATCGATAATGATGACCACCTGCGGCATGACCTTATCTGGTTCCGCATTGGCCCGTACAAACTCGTTATAGGATTCGAGATCTCGCACGCCTTCCTCTGCAAATTTTTTGTAGCGATCGGTCATCTCCGCGACCGCCCAGTTCAGCGCCGCGGCTGCCTTGGTCGGTGACCACCGGGATCATCAAATGCGGAATTCCGTTGTAATTGCCAAGCTCTACGACCTTCGGGTCGATCAGGATCAGCTTGACTTCATCCGGATTTGCCTTGTAGATAAAGCTGGTAATAATACTGTTGATGCAGACCGATTTGCCCGAACCGGTCGAGCCTGCGATCAAAAGATGCGGCATGGACTTCAGATCCGCCACAATCGCATTGCCGCTGATATCCTTGCCGACCGCGAAGGTGATCTTGGACTTGCTCTTTTTGAATGCGTCCGAGTCAATGATTTCACGCAGTCTGACCATCGTAACGGAATCGTTCTCTACTTCGATGCCGACCGCTGCTTTGCCCGGGATCGGCGCTTCGATACGAATGGACTTTGCTTCCAGATTCAGCGCAATATCATCCGCAAGCCGCACGATGCTGCTGACCTTCACGCCGACAGAGGGTTGAATCTCATAGCGCGTGACCGTCGGTCCCTGCGTCACCTGTACCACTCTGGCGTCAACATGGAAGTTCTTGAGTGTTTCCTCCAGCTTCTGCGCCTTGGCAGCCAGCAGATTGGTATTCGTCTTGCCGCTGCCGCTCGGTTTTTCCAAGAGAGAGATCGGTGGCTTCTTGTATTCCTTCGGTGCTTGCTGTGCGTTGATCTCTTCAGTCGTCAGCATGGCAGCCTTCGCCTCTTTGTTGGAAAGCTTCTCTGTCGGTACTTTATCCGGTGTTCCTGTCGTTTTGCCGACAAAGGAAGTTTCCGTCTGCTGTGCCGCCTTGCGGATCTCTGTAACAGCTTCCCCGACATGACCGGCATCAAATGCAGTCTCCGATGCGATCTGTGCGGCTGTTTCTGCCGCAGCTGCCGTCTCCGCGATACCCGACATGCCATAGGTCTGCACAGCAGTCCCCACGTAATCATGCATACCGCCGTCGATGCCATAACCGGCTCTGGCCTCGCGCTGCTCCTCCAGCCCGATACCGTTCTCGTTTTGTTTCTCAAACAGCGAATCATCGCTCATGTAGCGCAGCACACTGTTCTCCGGCAGCTTCGCGGCGCTGTCCGCCGCCTGACTCGGTGAAACATAAGATTTCTTCGGGAACCTCCACCACTTCTGCGGCGCAGGCTGCGGCGGCTGCGCCTGTGCCGATGCTTGCGCTGCAGCTTCTGCACCGGAGCCAAAAAGCATCTGCGTTTCCGGTATTTCGCTCTGCTGTTCCTGCATCGGCTGTTCCTGTGCAGGAGGGTCTGTCACTGCTTTCTCTGCAGCTCTCGCAGAGGCGGACATATCCTCTGCTTTCGGTTCCTCCAGCACACTGCTGTTAATGATTTTGATCTCTCGTTTCTCTTTGGTCCTCTGCGCCGCGGCTGCTAACGAACTCGGCGGCTCGCCAAGCTGCATCTGCGTACCTGCAAGCCGTCTGGCATCCTTGCCTGCCTGGCTGCCTTCCTGCGGCTCAGGCTCGATATCCAGATGCGCATGCTCCTTTTCCAGTTTGCGTGCCTCTACCCTTTCGGCAATTTTGCAGAAAAATCTGGATATCGGCGTATTGATCAAAAAGAGCAGACAGACCAGCGCCGCGACAATGCAGAAGATCCAGCATCCCGCCAGCCCCAGCCAACGCACGAAAAGCGTCGCCAGCAGCATCCCGCAGAATCCGCCGGAAAGCAACTGCTCGCCGCTCGTATAAAAGCCCTTCATGACCTCCAGGCTGAGCTCGAGCTTTTGCGTATCCAAAAAGCGGATCGCGTTCATCGTCGCCAGCATCAGCAGAATCACCAGTAGCAGTAAAAAAGTACGCAGCGAAAAATGGCTCGTCTTGCGCGCGAACAGAAGCACTCCGAACAAAATCAGATAAAACGGAAGCACATATGCCATATGCGCGAATACGCCCCGCAGCGCCGCACCGACCATATTGCCGAACGCGCCTGCGCCGTTTGTCATCGTCGCAATACCCAAGAATGCGCCGATCGCGATCGTGATGATCGACCAGATCTCGTCCATGACACGCTGATCCGCTTTCTTTTTGGCTTGAATCTCTTGTGCCTTCGCCTTGGCTTTAGAGGTCGCTGCGCCTGTATTGTTTTTTGTTGTTTTATTTTTGGAGCCCGGCGGTCTGCCCGGCCCGCGTTTACTCTCAGCCATAGCCTTTCCTCTCCTTGCTTTGGTTTCCCGCCTGCAGTTTTCTGTCAGAGCACCCGTTTACGCCGCCTTGCTGAGCATCGGTGCAAACAAACCGTACAGCACGACGAGCACGCCGAGCACCCATACATAATACGAGAAATAACTAAGCTTCTTATCCGAAACGATTTTGATCATCGTCTTGATGGCAACCAGCCCGGACACTGCCGCGACCAACATGCCGACCAAAATCGGACCAAGCTCCGCAGCCGTCACGCCCGCCTCGATAGCCGCCGGCGTTTCCAGTACAGCCGAGCCCAAAATGGACGGTATCGAAATCAAAAATACGAATTTCACCGCAAATTTACGGTCGAGATTGCAGATCAAGCTCCCGAACAGGGTCGAGCCGGACCGGGAAATCCCCGGACAGATCGCAACGCCCTGCACCAGACCGATAAAAATCGCGTTGCGAAAGTTCATCTGCTGAATGCCGCGGTTCCCCTCTCCCATTTTTTCGGCAAGCACCAGCAGGAAGCCGGTAATGATCAGACCCACACCGATCGGAATCACCGACGTATACAGCGAATCGAAAAAATCGCTGAACGCAAGCCCGATGACCGCAGTTGGGATTGTCGCCACGATGATCATCACGCCGAGTTTCCTGACCGGGCGTTCTGCAAGCCGCAGCCCCTTTCCGGTACACAGGTCCTTGATGGTCAGGCAAAGCTCCACGATGAGCGCCCAGATGTCTTTCCAGTATACGATAAAGACGGAGATCAGGGTGCCCACATGCAGCAGCACCGCAAACAGCAGCACCTTATCCTCGGAAACGCCGAAAGCCTGCTGCAGGAGCGCCAGATGCCCGGAGCTGCTGATCGGCAAAAACTCTGCCAAACCCTGCACCAGACCTAATATGACCGCTTCAAAATAGCTCATAATCTTCCTTCTCCCTTATTTCCCCTTATTTTTTCGTGATGTACCCCTTTGCCTTCAGCGTTTCGGCACACAGCACCGCGCCGCCTGCCGCGCCTCTAATGGTATTATGCGAAAGTCCCACGAATTTATAATCGTAGATGCTGTCCTCTCTGACTCTTCCGATCGAGATGCCCATGCCCTCGTTGCTGCGCAGGTCGATGCCGTAAACCGTGCCGTCCAGCAGAAGATACATCATACCGCTGTCGCTGAGATAGGACAGTTTCTCCACATCCGCCTTGACCTGCGGATGATCGTCCGCGGTGAAGTATTGCATGAACTGCTCCGGCGCCATCGGCAGCTGCGCCTCCTGCGGGAAGCCGCGATAGCTTTCGAGCTTTTCAATCAGCTGCTCCTTGGTCGGTTTCTTTCTGAACTTGACAAAAGCCGCCGCCGTGTGACCGTTCAGCACCGGTACACGCAGACATTGGCAAGTGATCTTTGGCTCTGCCGCCTTGACGATCTCACCGTTTTCGATATGTCCCCAAATCTTGAGCGGCTCCTGTTCGCTCTTTTCTTCCTCGCCGCCGATGTACGGAATGATGTTTTCGACCATTTCCGGCCAGGACTTGAAGTCCTTCCCGGCACCGGAAATCGCCTGATAAGTCGTGATCACGCACTCATACGGTTCGAATTCCTTCCATGCTTCCAGCGCCGGAACATAGCTTTGGATCGAGCAGTTTGGCTTGACGGCGATGAAGCCGCGCGTCGTGCCCAGACGTTTCTTCTGATGCTCGATGACATCGAAATGCTGCGGATTGATCTCCGGAATGACCATCGGCACATCCGGCGTCCAGCGATGTGCGCTGTTGTTGGAAACGACCGGTGTCTCGGTCTTTGCGTAAGCCTCCTCGATGGCTTTGATTTCCTCTTTGGTCATATCGACCGCGCTGAACACGAAATCCACCGTTGCCGCGACCTTCTCCACCTCGTTAACGTTCATAACCACGAGATCCTTTACAGCCGCCGGAATCGGCGTATCCATCTTCCATCTGCCCTCGACTGCCGCAGCGTAAGTCTGCCCAGCGCTGCGTCCGCTGGCCGCAAGCGTCACGACCTCAAACCACGGATGATTGTCAAGAAGCGAGATAAAGCGCTGTCCTACCATGCCTGTCGCACCTAAGATGCCGACTCTCAATTTTTCTGTCATTTCTAATACCTCTCTTTATCTTTTTCGATTCTATCTTATATGTATGCTTTTCATTTTTTGCATGACTCTATGACATTTAATTTTACCACTTTTATGGGATTTTTTCAACAAAATTAAGCGATCTTCATATAAATGTTAGTAAAGCCATAGTATATGCTTTTATATTCAAAAAACGGAGGTGGATAGTTTGATCCTATTTAGCGGCGCAGCCACCGCCTTGATCACGCCGTTTAAGGACGGCAAGATAGATTATGTCCGTATGGGCAGGCTCATCGAGTGGCAGATCGCGCAAGGCATCGATGCACTCGTTGTCTGCGGCACCACCGGCGAGGCGTCTACCCTGTCAACCAAAGAAAAGGTGCAGCTCACGAAGTTCACCGTCGATCTGGCTGCAGGCAGAGTTCCGGTCATCGCAGGCACCGGCGGCAACTGTACGGAGAGCACCCTGACGCTGACGCAGGAGATCGAAACGCTCGGCGTCGATGGGCTGCTCATCATCACCCCTTACTATAATAAATGTACCGAGGCCGGTCTGATTTCCCATTTCGAGAAAATCGCTGACGCAGTCTCTACACCGATCATCATGTATTCCGTACCCTCCCGCACAGGTGTCAACATGGATGCAGGCGCAGTCGCTGCGCTCAAGGAGCATCCGAATATCGTCGGTCTCAAGGAGGCATCCGGCAATATTTCGCAGGTCTGTCGGCTTGCCGCGCACATCAGTGAGGATTTCAGCATTTATTCCGGCAACGATGACCAGACGGTGCCGATCCTTTCCTTGGGCGGCCGCGGCTGCATCTCGACCGTTTCCAATCTCATCCCGGCAGCCTACAGCCGCATGATCCACGATTATCTCGAAGGCAACGTCTGTGAGGCAGCCAAAACGCAGGTCGCACTGAAACCGCTGATCGACGCGATCTTCAGCGAGGTCAATCCGATCCCGGTCAAGGCAGCCCTGCATATCATGGATAAATGCGAGCTGGAATATCGTCTGCCGCTCTGCCCGCCGGGCAACAAAACGCAATACATGCTTTATGAAACGCTCAAGGACTACCAATTGCTCTGACCGGCTCCGCCTGCCCTGCATACCTGCATGTTAGCGTACGTCAAAAACGGCAAATCTGTCAAAGACTTGCCGTTTTAAAATCAATCATGAAATGCCGCAGAATTATGCTTCTGTAGCGACTACTTCTTTGCCGTCATAGTAGTTGCAGTTCGGGCACACTCTATGCGGAAGCTTCGGTTCGTGGCACTGTGGACAAATGGATAATCCAGGTGCAGTCATCTTCATGTTCGGTGATCTTCTCTTATCTCTTCTAGCTTTAGAAGTTTTGCGTTTAGGCACTGCCATATCGTACACCTCCTTGTGGTAAATCTCGTCTTTATAGGAATCTTTTTTTATCGTCAACTATTAGAGTATATACTGAAAATACACTGTTTGTCAACAATAATTTTGTGTTTTGCGCTGATTTTCCTATTACTGTGCACGTCTTGCCCTGCTATTTGGTACCCTTGACGATATGGTAAGTATCTCTTGCGATCATTAACTCCTCGTTAGTCGGGATCAGCAAGAGCTTGACTCTGGAATCATCCATGGAAATGTTGGTCTCCTTGCCTCTTACCTTGTTCTTGACGAGGTCAAGCTTGATGCCCAGGTTGCCCATTTCGTTGCAGATGAGTTCTCTCATGGTCACGTCGTTTTCGCCGACGCCGGCAGTAAATACGATTGCATCTACGCCGTTCATTTCAGCAATGTATGCGCCGATGTAGAATTTTACTTTATGTGCGAAGACCTTCAGGGCCAGCGCAGCTCTTTCGTTTCCTTCTGCAACTGCTTCTTCGATATCTCTGAAGTCACTGGATACGCCGGAGATACCGAGTACGCCGGACTTCTTGTTGAGAATCTCGTTTGCCTTACCCTGCGGCAGGTTCTCTTTTTCTCTGATGTAGGTTACGATCGCCGGGTCGATGTCGCCGCAGCGGGTTCCCATAACCAGACCTTCCAGCGGCGTGAAGCCCATGGAGGTATCGATACATCTGCCTCTCTTGATCGCGGATACGGATGCACCGTTGCCGAGGTGGCAGGTGATGATCTTCAGGTCGTCCAGATTGACGTTCAGCATCTGAGAAGCCTTTTCTGCAACATACTTATGTGATGTGCCGTGAAAGCCGTATCTTCTGATACCATATTTTGTATAATATTCATACGGAAGCGCATAGATATAGGATTCAGGCGGCATCGTCTGATGGAACGCGGTATCGAAAACTGCTACCATCGGTGTGTTCGGCATCAGCTCCTGACAAGCAGCGATACCTAACAGGTTCGGTGGATTGTGCAGCGGTGCAAGCTGTACGCACTCTTCCAGCGCCTTGATAACTTCCTCTGTGATCAGTACGGACTTTGCGTACTTTTCGCCTGCATGTACGACTCTGTGGCCAACTGCACCGAGGTCAGCCATGGATTTCACAACACCATGCTCCGGATCCTGGATCGCTGCCAGTACCTGTGCAATCGCATCCTTATGGTCTTTCATCGGCACTTCGGTCTTAATTTTTTCCTGTCCGATCTTTTCGTGACCGATAACGGAACCGTCCATACCGATTCTCTCTACCAGGCCCTTGCAGAGCAGGTTTTCGTTTGTCATGTCCAAAACCTGATACTTTAAGGACGAGCTGCCGCAGTTGATTACTAAAACTTTCATTTTTGTCCTCCGTATATTTTCATTTTTTGTTATTGATTAACAAATCTGTCCGAATTATTATACACCCAAAAAAGCCCGATTTCAATGCAAAATCGTAAAATAAATTGGCTCAATCACTTTTTTATGAGATATCCGATTCTGTCACCCGACTGACTCCGTGCTAAAAAAACTAAATTTTCCTTGATTTCAATTTTTACATTATATGTATCGATATCCGCAACCGTCGGATTAGCGCCTGCTTCTGCTTTCAGTGTGATCAGCCCTGCGGATGCCAGTACTTTCAGTGCACGGCCGCCGTTGGATGCATCATCCGGAATAGCAATAACGTCACCATCTTTGATTTCATCTACGGATTTTACCTTGTCAGAATAAAGATTCATAGCAATGATAAATGTATCTGCAATTGGTGTAATATCATAACCATTCTTTTCCACATCATTGTTGAAATATGCGTGATGCTGAAAAGCATTGATGTCGATTTCACCGGCATTTAAGGCTTCATTCGGCAGGGAATAATCAGAAAACTTAACATATTCCAAATCAATGCCCTCTTTTGCCAGTTCTTCTTTGATTGGATTCCAGATATCTTCATAAATAACGCCAGTCAAACCAAGCTTAACGACACGGCCTTCTCCTGAAGCAGCTTTTGTCTCACTTCCTGAAGTCTCTGAGCCTGCTGTTTCGGATGCTTTTGTTGTCTCAGCAGCCGCATCTGTGCTGCCTGTTGTTTCCTTTGCCGTGGTGCTTCCGCAGCCTGTTAATGCGCCAAGTGCCAGTGCGGCTGTTAATGCAAGTGCAATAAAACTCTTCTTTTTCATGTCTCTCTCCTCCTGATGTCACTCAATTTTAATGTGTATTTTTTTTCGCTATATAATTGCCGATGAGCTGTACTACCGTGACAATGATAACCAGCACAACCACTGTTGTATAAGTGATATCCGGCATGTTTCTCTGATGGCCATACATAATGGCAAAGTTTCCCAGACCGCCTGCACCGATGGCACCTGCCATGGCTGTCAGACCGATCAGACTGATAATGGTAATAGTTGTACCGCGGGCAATACCTGCAATACTTTCTTTCAGATACACTCTGAAAATAATATCTTTATTGTCCAATCCCATAGACTGTGCAGCCTCGATCAGCCCTGGATCCACATCCGCCAACGCTGATTCAATCTGTCTTGTAAAAAACGGTGCGCATCCAAATACCAGAGGCACAATGGCACCTTTGACACCGATGGCCGTTCCCATGATCAGACGGCTAAGGGGAACCAGACAAGCCAGCAGGATAATAAAGGGTACAGATCTGAAAAGGTTGACCACCTTATCGATAATCTGATAAACCAGCGGATGTTCCAGAATATTTCCCGGCTTCGTTACCGTAATCAGAACTCCCAGAAATAAACCAACCACAAATGATATAGCTCCTGACCAGCCCACCATGATAAAGGTTTCCTGAATGCTCTTGATAAAAACATCCGGTCTGTCCATGACATTCGGCAACCATTGATTAAGCAGTTCGACCATCCAGAATCACCTCCACTCCTACATTCTTGTCCTTCAGGTATTGAATTGCCTGATTGATATTGTCCGATGTTCCCTGGGCAATAACCACCAGCCCGCCGATTGGATTTTCACCAATCAATTCGATACTTCCGAAAATAATAAATCCAAATTGAATTTTCTTGATAACTGTGAAACAAGGGCTTCCGACACGTTTCGCTCCAGATATCTGAAACGCAAGATAGCCTCTCCCGGTTTTAACTCCACCACAGGGCTCTTGGTCTCCACCAATTCATAAATCCGGGACATATTGGATGTGTTCTCAACGAACTCTCTTGTAATCTGCTCCTTTGGATTGGCAAAAATATCAAATACTGTTCCTGTCTCAACAACACG
>ERZ1106973.2083-NODE-2083-length-16288-cov-6.768435_pt1 | contig 16288 bp, 8 predicted proteins | sample MGYA00403686_ERZ1106973 | MGnify/ENA primary metagenome ERZ1106973 (study PRJEB35170, sample SAMEA104062408) | human gut metagenome | biome: human gut; feature: human-associated habitat; material: faeces | place: Denmark | collected 2012-11-06 ...
AAAAACTTTGCCCAGCCGAGTCCTTTGCACGAACAAGAAAAGAATAAACGATAAACTCGTTGGGCGATAACCGTTCATCAAAAATTCTGTTCGGCAAAAGAAAAAATTGACCACTGCAATTTTTACGCATACGAAAACCTCCTTTAAAATTATTCGAGAGAATATTTTTATAAAGTGAAAACCAAAAAGAAAAAGTGCTAAAAAAACTCCCTCTACTATACAGAGAAAAATCTTCATTTTGTTCGGGTGTTTTGCAAAATTCTTTACACCTTGTTTACATTTAATTTCACCACGGCAAAAAATACCCCTCTATAATACAGAGAAAAATTCAAGTTTTGTTGATGTGTTTTGAGAAAAAATTTATAAATTATTTTAATGCAAAAGAAAAATCCTCACCATACAGGCAAGGATTATCAATATCATTTTACAATTTAGATATTTATTCTTTTAGTATATCCAACAGTTCGGGAATGTCGTTTTACGAGAACTTTCTCAATTCTCAAGTTTTTTAGAACATTCATAATTGCACATTGTCAACCGTAAATGTGCAAATATTGCATTCTTATAGAAATATTATATGCAAAATCCGATGACACATTCAAATTAAAATTATATTTTTATACTTGCAACTGATACTTTTTCAAGTTAATATGCAACACAATGTAATATAAAAAGATTTCTCGGAATATACAGTTCTGAGAAATCCTTAACACTATTATTATATTATATTAATGTATCACAGTCAAATAAATTTGAATTTCAGAAGACGACTGTACAATTTTTTGGATTAGGAGTTGCAATATGGATAGCAGTTTTAAAAATGTATCGGCGCTTTGGCTTGAGGACAACAAACTTTTTTGGAAAGAATCGACTTATACAAAGTATCTTTTCATCTCGAAAAATATGGATAAAATAATTTGCGATTGCTCGCTTGAAAAGATCAACAGCAAGTTCATTCAGCAAACAGTCAATCAAATTTTGATTTGTAATGCGATGTCAATTACAACGGTTAAAACATACATTTCTGTCATAAACAGCGTTCTCTCTTTCGCTTATGACAACGACTATAATTGCGTTGAACATATCAAAATTACTTTTCCTAAAAAGCAAAAGAATGAATTGAAAATATTAACTCAAAAAGAGCAAAAACTATTAACAGCTTATCTTACAAAAAATATTGATTTAACCAAACTTGCCATACTTTTTGCATTATACACTGGTATAAGGTGCGGTGAACTTTGTGCGTTAAAATGGGGTGATATTGATTTGTTTAACGGCATTGTCAGTATCGACAAAACAATGCAAAGAGTACAATGTGATGACAAAAATTCTAAAACAAAAATTATCATCACACCGCCTAAAACAACAAATTCAAATCGAATGATACCGATACCTAAATTTCTTGTATCTATCTTAAAATCGTTCAATCCAAAAAACGAAAATGCGTATTTGCTGACAGGTCTTGAAGATAAATTTATTGAACCACGGCAAGCGCAAAATATTTTTAACAAGTGTCTTTCAGATTGCAAAATTGACAAAATCAACTTCCACGCTCTTCGCCATTCTTTTGCAACACGCTGTATCGAACTTGGTATGGATTATAAAACTCTAAGTGAAATTCTCGGTCACGCTAATGTTTCAACTACGATGAATTTGTATGTTCATTCATCGCTCACGCAGAAGAAAAAACAAATGAATAAGTTAAATAATCTTGTTAAGATTTAATCGCACAGCATTTCTTGGAACTGTATATTCCGAGAAATGCTGCTTTTATTATTTCGTAAATCGAAAAATTATTCTTATGAATTTGAGGATTATGTAATGCAGGTGAAATACAATGCCGGATTGATTTCCCAATCATTCTGGTTTGTTGAAATGAAGAAAGTCATCAAATTGATTGATGATGGAAAGTCCGAAGAAGAAATTAAAAAAATGTGTATAGAAGAAAATCTTTTTGGTGCGGCAAAAGAGTATCGAGCCAAAAGGATATATGGATACATTTGGAATAGAGCAAAAAGACTGGATAAGACACTGATTGACTTGTTTTGTACTTCTGATTTGGCAACTCAGAAGGTAATCAATTTGATTGCCATTCTCAGGTCAGACCGATTGTTCTTTGAATTTATGTTTGAAGTGTATCGAGAAAAAAATATACTTGGTATTCCGATAATTGAAGATGCAGATGTAAATATTTTTTTCAAGAATAAAGAAATTCAAAGTGAAGATATTGCAGCTTGGACAGATGGTACAAAACGCAAGCTTCGCTCGATATATTTTAACTATTTGACAGATGCGAACCTTTTAACGGTTGTTGATAAGAAGAAAACAATAACGCCGCCAATTCTTGATATTGCTTTAGAACGTTATCTTGAAGTGTGTGGAGAGAGTGCAATGATTAAGGCAATTACAGGGGTGGACTAAATGATGTCGATTGACGAACGATTAGATAAAGCAGAAGAAATGATACAAAAACCCTCATTTAGAGAGAACAAAGGGTTAGGTAATGAAGTCGGATACTATATCTTTGATTACCCGGCTGAAAAAGAATTGTATATCCGTGAGAGGATCGAATACATCAAGAAAAAAAGTGAAAACTCAGATGATGATTTCAAAGTTGTAGTGTTTGACCTTTACGACATTATGATTGATATTCTTATCAAAAAAGGATATTTAGAAAAGTGTTATCAGTTTGAAAAGACAAAAGGCTTTGAGAGAGTATCAAAATCTATCAGCAATATGTTGAGGATAACATCATCAGACAGCCTGATAGTGAATTATATCAGGGATAATACGCCGGAGAAAGCAGTTGTGTTTATTACTGGTATAGGAAAATGCTATCCGATATTGCGTTCACATACGGTACTGAATAATTTACATCAGGTCATAGATAATGTTCCGGTAGTGCTGTTTTATCCGGGCAATTATGACGGTCAGGAACTGGTGCTGTTTGGAGAGATAAAGGACGATAACTATTACAGAGCATTCAAGCTTGTGGATTAAGAGGAGAGGAAATTATGATTATCAAGAATATGTTTTCAAAGCCTATTGACAGAGATATTAAAGGCGTAATCAAAGTTGGACAAGATGACGATGCAAATATTAAGCAAGAGCTTGAAGAATATGTTGTGACAAGAGAACTTCAGAAGCATTTTTCTGATTTCTTTGCAAGCTATAAGAGAGGAATTACCGGAAATACAGACAAGATGGGTGTGTGGATTTCCGGCTTCTTTGGAAGTGGTAAATCTCACTTCCTGAAGATTTTATCCTATCTCCTTGAAAATAAAGAAGTCGGCGGTAAGAAAGCGATTGATTACTTCGTAGATGATAATAAAATTTCTGACCATATGGTGCTTGCAGATATGAAACTGGCAGGTACGATTCCGACGGATGTTGTCCTTTTCAATATTGACTCTAAAAGCGAAGTGAATGGCAAACAGTCAAAGGTTGCCATTGTTTCCGTACTGCAGAATGTGTTCAATGAAATGCAGGGGTTTAGTGGTTCTAATCCGTTCCTTGCAGATTTGGAACGCAACTTGACGGAAGAAGGAAAGTACGATTTATTCAAAGAAAAATTTGAGGATAGTTTTGGTTCTGCTTGGGAGGAATCACGCAGCGACTTTGATTTCATTCAGGACGATGTGGTAGAAGTTCTTGATGAGATTGGGTTTATGAGTGTAGAAGCCGGTAGAAACTTTTGTGAAAAAGCTACCGGAGAATATACATATAAGGTTGAGGATTTCGCCAGACTTGTTAAGAAATATCTTGATAAAAAAGAAAGCAATCATCATATTGTATTCCTGATTGATGAGATTGGACAGTACATAGGCGATGATTCTAAACTTATGCTGAACCTTCAGACTGTAACAGAAGATTTGGGTACTGCTTGCGGCGGTAAAGCTTGGATTATCGTAACAAGTCAGCAGGATATTGATTCGATTACAAAAACAAAAGGAAATGACTTCTCGAAAATTCAGGGACGTTTTGATACCAGACTTTCTCTCTCATCAGCTAATGTAGATGAGGTTATTAAAAAGAGAATTCTTGAAAAGAACGAAGCGGGGAAACAGACACTTACACTGCTTTATGATGATAAGGCGACAGTCATTAAGAACCTGATTTTGTTCAATGATGGTGTTGAAAAGAAATTATATTCAGACAGAGAAAATTTTGCGGACATCTATCCGTTTATTCCATATCAGTTTAATTTACTTGGAAGTGTTCTGACTTCCATTCGTACTCACGGTGCATCTGGTAAGCATCTGGCAGAAGGTGAGCGTTCTATGCTTGCATTGTTTAAAGAATCTGCCGTAAAGGTTATGAACGATGAACCGGGAACGATTGTGCCGTTTAATATGTTCTATGACGCCCTTGAGCAATTCCTTGACCATTCTCATAAGGGTGTTATTTCCCGTGCGTTAGATAATGAGTATCTGAATCCAAATCACGAAAAAGAATGCTTTGATGTCAATGTATTGAAAACACTCTTTATGATTAAATACGTTAAGGAAATCAAAGCTAATATTGAAAATATTACAAGCCTTATGGTCTCCAATGTGAACGATGACCGTATGGCTCTTGCACAGCAGGTAGAAGATGCATTAAAACGTCTTGTTCGTCAGACGTTGGTTCAGAAGAACGGGGATATTTATGTATTCCTGACAGATGAGGAGCAGGAAATCAACAGAGCGATTGAATCACAGAACGTGGATTCCGGAGAAGTCATTGCAAAGGTATCTGAGATGATTTTTGACGGTCTTTATGATGAAAAGAAGTATCGCTATCCGGCATTCAACGGAAGATATGCGTTTGCTTTTAATCAGGTTGTTGATGATAAGCCATATAAGGCAAATCAGAATAATGATATCACATTGAAAATCCTTACTCCGAACAGCGATGAGCGAGCAGATGAAACGACAATGAGAATTCTGTCAGGTCAATCAAACTGCGTACTTGTAGTATTGCCTGATGACAGAACTTTTCTTGATGAAATCCGTTCTGCTTTGCAGATAGAAAAATTTATCCGCTTTGATGCTACAAATACAGTTACACAGTTTGAAAGCATTAAGGAAGCTAAGAAAGTGGAAATGCGTGAGAGAAACGGTGCTGCAAAGTTGTTCCTTTCAGAAAGTTTGAAGAATGCAGAAATCTATGTAAATGGCGATAAAATTCAGAGCGGAGCAAAGGAAATTGCTTCCAAGATAAATGATGCACTCGGCAAGTTGGTTTCAACTGTTTATCATAAGTTGTCTTATATTGATGCGGCAATGAGTGAGTCGGATATTCGCACACTGTTTAAAAACAATGGACAGCAGCTTACTCTTGCAGGTACAAATACTGCAAAGAATGAATTGGCTTTGCACGATGTTAATGACTATATCGCTTTGAACACACAGCGTCACATGAAAACTTCAATGAAATCTATTTTGGAACGTTTCTTAAAAGCACCGTATGGTTTTGTTGAAGCCGATGTTCAATGGCTTGTTGCAAAGCTGTTCAAAGACGGTGAAATTGCAATGTTTGTAAACAACGAAGCAGTTACATTGCTTTCAAAGACTCCGGAAGAAATTATCCGTTATCTGACACGCAAAGAGTTTAATGAAAAGCTTATGACTGAAAAGCGTGTAAAGGCGAATGAAAAGCAGAAGAAGTCTGTCCGTACAGTAATGAAAGAACTATTCAATGTTACTTCGGCAAGTGATGATGACGATGCGATTATGAGAAGCTTTCTTGGTTATGCATCAAATCTGAAGAATGACCTTGAAAAATTGGATATTTACTATGCGACACAGCCCGCATATCCCGGTAAAAATATAATTTTAACAGGTAAAAAGCTTATGACAGATACAATGCAGATGAAATATTCTGCTGAGTTTTTCGCATTTGTTGACCAAAAGAAAGATGATTTTCTTGATTTTGCAGAGGATTATGAGCCTGTTAAGAAGTTCTTTGCGGGAGAGCAAAAAGCCTTGTTTGACAAGGCACTTAAATTGATGAAAACCTACGATGACAGTAAAACATTTATCGTAAACGGTGATATAGAATCGGTTGTTAAAAATGTTAATGATGTTTTGAAAAAACCGTCACCTTATTTTGAAATATTCAAATTGCCTGAATTGCTGGATAAATTTATCAGCCTTTACGGCTCGTTGCTGAAGGAAACTCAAAAGCCTATAGATATTGCAATTTCAGATGCAAGACAGCGTGTGTTTGAAGATTTCAAAGATAAAAAATGCCACGATAAATTGGCGGATAAATATATTCGCTTGTTCCAAGAAATCAGTGACAAAGCTAATCATTGTGCCAATATCGCTGATTTGCAAAATATCAAGTTAGAAGCAGATGCACTCAAAGTCCGTTGCCTAAATGAAATAAGCGACGAGGAAGCAAAACTCATTGCTTGCGAACAATCTGCTGAACAATTTGATAATTGCGATTCTGAGACTACGGCACTTGCCGTGAAAGTGAAGAAAAAGAAAACTCTCAGCATTAAATCTATCAATGCTGCTTCCACTTGGCAGATAGAAAATGAAACAGATGTTAAGAAGTATATTGCCGAGCTTGAAAAGGAACTTATGAACACTTTGGAAGAAGATACGATTATCAATATTGAGTTCTGAGGAGAAATACAATGAATAAAACAGCGATAAAAAACTTTGCCGTTTGGGCAAGACAAAAGCTTATATCGGATATTACATATAAGGCAGGTATGCTCGGCGTTACAGAGGACGGTATTGCGGACAAATTGCCTCACTCAACCTCCGACTTGGAATTTTATGACATCGGAACAAAGGATTATGCCGAAGTTTCGGGTAAAGAGATTAAACAGCGTAATGCACTGGTTAATACAATCAGAAAAAAAGAAAAAGATAACGGCGACTATAAATCCGCATTTGGGTATGTGGTTGAGGAAGTTGCATATACTTGGTTCAACCGCCTGATTGCGATTCGTTTTATGGAAGTTAATGATTATTTGCCTTCCGGTGTTCGTGTGCTTTCTTCCGAGAATAAGGCAAAGAAAGAGCCGGATTTAGTAACGACACCGTTTGATACCGATTTGGAATTTACATCTTATGAGCAGGACAGAATTATCCAGTTAAAAGACGATAATAAACTGGATGAACTATTCCGTATGCTATTTATTAAGCAGTGTAATAAACTTCACGATATTTTACCGGAGCTGTTTGAAAAGACCGATGATTATTCGGAATTGCTCCTCACCGTTTCGTTTACGGATAGCGATGGCGTTCTTTATCACCTTGTTCACGATATTGAAGAGGATGATTTTAATGTTGAAAAAGAGGGACAGGTCCAAATCATCGGTTGGATGTATCAATTTTATAACATTGAGCCTAAAGCTGTTGTGTTCGGACGAAAAGGCAATGCAAAAATCAAAAAAGAAGAAATACCTGCTGCGACTCAACTTTTTACTCCTGATTGGATAGTTCGTTATATGGTTCAAAATTCTCTCGGCAGAATTTTTATTAACGATAAATGCACAGGCATTACCGATGAAAAAGAAAGAATAAATAAAGAAAAAGAAATAGCACAACAAATGGGTTGGCAATACTATTTGCCTGAGGCTGAGCAAACGCCTGAAGTCAGAGCGCAGTTAAATGCTAATCACATTTCGCTTTTAAGTGAACTCACCTCTATAAAGCTTATTGACCCGTGTATGGGCTCCGGTCATATTCTTGTTTACGCTTTTGAAGTGCTTATGCAGATTTATCTTGAATGTGGCTATACCGAAAGAGATGCAACTTCGCTCATACTTGAAAATAACCTTTTCGGTCTTGATATTGACGATAGAGCATATCAGCTTGCATATTTTGCCGTTATGATGAAGGCTCGTTCTTATGACAGAAGAATTTTAACTCGTAACATTAAGCCTAATGTTTATTCAATTAAAGAGTCAAACTTTCTTGTTGACTCATGGCAAAAAATATCGGACGATGAAAAATTCAGGGAAATATTCCAAACAGTAGTTGATACCTTTATCGACGCTAAGGAATATGGTTCAATATTAAATGTCCCTGACGCTGATTATGATTATGCACTGTCTGTTATAGATGATTTTGAGCAGTCTGTTCCTGTCGATTTTGAAGCTCAAATTCTCCGTGGAAAGATTGATGATATTCGTGCACTTGTTAATCAAGCAAAGCTGTTGTCACAAAAGTATGATGTGGTAGTCACTAACCCACCGTATATGCCTGTAAGTAATTCAAGTGCATCACTTCAAAATTTTGTTAAAAAGAATTATCCTGACAGCAAAACCGATATGTTTGCTGTATTTATTGAAAGAGTAGCTCAATTAACAAAGCCTAATCGATATTCGGCAATGATTACAATGCACTCTTGGATGTTTTTATCATCTTATGAAAAACTGCGTTCAAAAATTCTTGAAACAGATACCGTTAATATGGCACATCTCGGAGCAAGGGCATTTGAGGAAATCGGTGGGGAAGTGGTACAAACTACTGCTTGGATAGAAAGAAAGACCGATTTGAAGCAGTTCAAAGCTACATATAAACGACTTGTTGATGAAAACAGCCAAACGGCTAAAGAACAGGCATTTTTAAATAAAAATGATAATGCTTACAACATAACCAAAACCAACTTTTCTAAAATCCCCGGCTCCCCAATAGCATATTGGGCAAATGAAGCCACTATACGAGCATTTGAGAACAAATCCGTTGGGTATTATGGTGACCCAAAACAGGGTTTTGCTACCGGAAGTAACGATAGATTTCTCCGCTTTTGGAATGAAGTATCTATACAGAATATAGGGTTTGATTGTAAAAACAGAAATATAGCAAAAGAAAGTAAAAAGAAGTGGTTTCCTTGTAACAAGGGAGGTGGCTTCAGGCGTTGGTTTGGAAATAACAATTATGTTGCAAATTGGGAAAATGATGGCTTTGAAATGACCTCATTTACAGGTTCCGTTATTCGTAACCCTCAATACTATTTCCGAAAAGGGATTACTTGGTCATCCTTGACAAGCGGAAAACTTTCAATGAGATATAGTCCGGAAGGATTTATCTTTGAAAGCAAAGGTTCTGTATGTTTCTTGAAAAATGATGATAACCTATTATATTTACTTGGTTTGTTGAATACGGAAGTTGTTGCAAAAATGTTGCTGATTTTATCACCAACACTTGATTATCACGAAGGACCGATGTCGAAAGTTCCGGTAATAATTGATGATAGTGCAAAGCTAAATGTAGAAAAGATTGTAATAGAAAATGTTGATTTAACAAAAGATGATTGGGACTCATTTGAAACATCTTGGGATTTCAAAGAGCATCCGCTCGTAAGACTTTCAAAAGACTTGTGGGACGCAACAGCCGTGGGAGCTACTATGTCTTATTACTACGGCGGTCACCCGAAGGTCGGTTCTCCTTTGGAACTATGCTATATGCTTTGGCAGGGCGAATGTAACGAACGCTTTAACAAATTAAAGGCAAATGAAGAAGAACTGAACCGTATCTTTATTGATATTTACGGGCTTCAGGACGAGCTTACTCCCGAAGTTGAAGATAAAGATGTTACCGTCCGCAAAGCGGATTTGCAGAGAGATATAAAGAGCCTGATTTCCTATGCGGTTGGTTGTATGTTTGGTCGTTATTCTCTTGATACAGAAGGCATTGCCTATGCAGGCGGCGATTGGAATACCGGCAAGTATGAAACATTTATTCCGGACGCAGATAACTGTATTCCGATTAACGACGAAGAATATTTTGAGGACGATATTGTCGGCTTGTTCTGTGCGTGGCTTAAAAAGGTTTATGGTGAGGATAGTCTTGAGCAGAACCTTGATTATATTGCAAAGGCACTCGGCAACAAAGGTGCTACAAGCCGTGAAGTTATCAGGAACTACTTCCTGAATGACTTTATAAAAGACCACATCAAGACTTATCAAAAACGCCCGATTTACTGGCTCTTTGACAGCGGCAAGCAGAACGGCTTTAAGGCTCTTTGCTATATGCACCGCTGGAATGCCGATACAACCGGCAATATGCGTGTTGAATATCTGCACCGTATGCAGCGTGTGTATGAAAAAGAGATTATCCGTATGCAAGAAATCATAGATAACAGCCACGACAACAAGGAAATTTCCAACGCTACAAAGCGTAAGGAAAAGCTCCAGAAACAGATTAAGGAAACCGAAGACTATGATGCTAAAATAGCCCACTTGGCTCTTTCTCGTATCGACATCGACCTTGATGATGGGGTAAAGGTCAATTACGAAAAAGTTCAGACCGCCGATGGAAAGAAAATGCAGATTTTAGCGAAGATTTAAGGTGAGTATATGGCAGAGTTAAACCTAAAACAAATTACAGATAAACTGAATAGTGAGTTTACCGGTGATGTGCGTAAACTCGTGTTTTGGTATGACGCCAATGCCGAGTTCCAAGAGGATATTGATACCATAGAACTTGAAAACGCAAAGGTTCTGCATCTTGAGCCGGACAACCAGTTCTATATCAAATACTTCTTAGAACGAGAGGATACGACAACAAATTATCTTGTTTACGCTCCTTTTGCAAAACCGAGTATAAGGGATAATCATCTTGCAGATACAATTCGATATTCCAAAGAATTTTTTGCTGACCGTGCTTCCCTGCTCACGCTTGATTTAGGAATTGATGAACGATATAAGCCTGTTATTCAACATTATATTAAATTCTTTGCGAATAAAGACAGAACGCAAAAATTCTATGATTTGGAAATAGAGAATTTCAACAGAAGTACGATTGAAGTTGCTCTGATGAGCGTGCTTTGCAAGGATAAGACAGCTTCTTTTGAAGAAGTGCTGCGTTCAATTTTGACAGACGATGGATTGCAGGATAACAAATATCTGGCTGAGTTTGAAAAGTATGATTTGCTTTCTGCATTCTGGCAGCAGGTAGATGTGACATTTGGATATAATGACCCGAAGCCGACACTTGAAAAACTCGTTATTACGATGTTTATTACTTATGCAGCTAAGAGTATTCATACGGATATGCCGCAGGCTTGGAAACCATTTGTTTCTTATAAATCCGGTAATATCATTGCATTTATGGATAACCTGATGAACAGTTATCTGTATGGTACACGTTTTGATGAGATTTCAAAGATTATCTATAATGCAATCAACTGTAAAAATTATCTTGAAAAGATGGAAGTGGAAACACTTGTAGATTGCAATATCTTTGCAGGTGTTGATGAGCTTCTGATTAGTTGGATTATCGGCAGACTTGAGAATGAGGATATAGGAGCAAAGCTAAATGGAAAGACGATTCCAGAGCTTTGTATAGAACGCAGGAAAGGGCATTTTGGAAAGAACTTCCGCAGCGAGTATTTCATTCTTCAAAATGCCTTTGATATGATTGCTGAAGGTAAGTATCAGCCGGTCAGCGGTATCAAAAACTTGGTTAAGGAATATATGGAGTCAACTTATAAGATTGACCGTTATTATAGATACTTCTATTTTTACTTTGATAAATTGGAAGATACCACACAGTTTGAAAAAATCAGAGAACTGGTCGAGAATATCTATACTAATGAGTATCTGAACCGGATTACAGTGAACTGGAACAATGAACTTGCAGACGCAGACGGAGAAACAGGACTTACATTGCAAAGGGATTTCTTTGCAAGACATATCAATTACTCAAAGGACAGAGTAGTTGTTATTATATCCGATGCACTCCGTTATGAGGTTGCACATACGCTGTTTGAAAAAATGCAGGCAGATGAGAAGTGCAATGCTTCTATCGGAGCAATGCAAGGCGTTCTTCCATCTTATACACCGTTAGGTATGGCTTCATTACTTCCGCATAAGACGATTGAGTACAGCGATTCTTATGATGTGCTTGTAGACGGAAAAGCGTGCAGTTCCACACAGCAGAAGGAAGCTATTCTGAAAGAGTATAAAATAAACAGCAGGTGTGTTCAGTTTGATGTTTTTAAGAATATGAAGCAAGCCGATTTACGAGCAATATTCACAGGGCAGGATGTTGTGTATATTTATCACAATCAGATAGATGCCCGTGGAGATAAAGCGGCTTCTGAGAATGAAGTCTTTACCGCTTGCGAAGAAGCAATTGAAGAAATTTATACTTTGATAAAGAGAATTGCATCACAAGCAAATACTTATCATTTTATTGTGACGGCAGACCACGGATTTATTTATAAGAGAGATAAAATTCAGTCAACAGATAAGATTGCCGGAGCTGCTTCAAAATCAAACCGCGTTGGACAGCGTTATTCCATATCTACCGAAGAAATCAAGGCAGACGGTGTTTGCCATACAACGGTTGGTAAGGTGCTTGGCAATGACGATGAGCGTATTGTATCGTTTCCTCTTGCCTCGGATATTTTCAAGGTTGCAGGAGCAGGACAAAACTATGTTCACGGTGGCTGCTCTGCGCAGGAAATGCTTGTACCAATTATTGATGTGAAAGTAGATAAGGGCAAAAAGGAAACAAGCCTTGCGGAAATTGCTTTGGTAAGCCTGACTTCAAAGATTACAAACCTTATTACGACACTGGATTTTGTTCAGACAGAGCCTGTAAGTGATGTTGTGAAAGAAACAAGTTACCGAGTATATTTCATTTCTGATAATAACGAGAAGATTTCTAATGAGAATATTGTTATTGCAGATAAGAAAGATAAAGATACGACGAAGCGTATGTTCAGACTTCGTTTTAACTTTAAGAATAAGAAATACGATAAATCACAGAAATATTACTTGGTTGCATATGACGATAAGAATGATATAGAAGTTCTTCGTCACGAGATTATTATGGATATTGCATTTGCAGATGATTTTGGTTTTTTTAATTGATATTGAAAGAGGGTTGTTTCGTTATGAGTGATTGGGGATTTTCTAATGCTATAGCTTTTGCCGTCGCTATGACTATTAGAGACATGAGCGAAGAAAGAGAAAAAAAGCGAATTAAAACACAAAAGTTTTACCAGGAATGCTATGAGAAAATTGCAGATGATAGTGCACAAGCTTTTGATGTTGTCACAAAAGTTGTGAAAAAGGCGTCAAGAAGATATGTTCCAGATGAAATTGGTATAGGTGGTAAATATCTTGCATTGTATGCTTTTGCTCTTGTAATAAAAAGGCAGGGAAAAGTTACAAAAGAGCAAAGCAAGATTATTAAAATTTATTTTAATAATATGAATTATCCCTTTGCTGAAAGTTCTTATATAGAAGCCGCTAAAAGAGGCACTGACGTTGGGAATTTTAGAAGTATCATAGCAATTGATTTTTGCTATGCCGGTATCTTTTGGGTTGATTTTTTTAGAGCACTATACAAATCGGGTACACAGAAAGATTTGCAAGATGTGGTTGATTACACGGTTTCAATAATAACTCGTTTTTCATTTTTAGGGAATCCTGATAGTAATATATCAAATGATATTTGCCAGAACTTTATTGACTGTATAAATTTTCAAATCAACCAGGTAAGTGAGATTCCTAAAAATGAAGTTGACTGGCTTGGAATTGTACCAATAAAAGAACGACTTGAAGAAATGAAAATCACTTATGAAAATTTGATAGATAAATCAAATATAACGAATGATATATCCAAAGACGAGTTGCTGCCTCTATTAGAACTTGAGATTTTGAACTGTATTTGTGATATTGTTATGTTGACAAAACAACCTAAATCTATAAAACTTGCAATGATGAATGATGCATTTCGACTGACAGGGATACATACCGAAGCGACTCCCGAACAATATGTAAAAGAAATTGCGAACAATACGATAACTGGGCAATACTATAAAAATATGTTTTCGTCAGGTTCTCCTTTGGGAACTTTCTGGCGTATACTTTTTGCTATGGGCGCACAGCTACCTGATGCAGGGGCGGCAAACAAACCGGTAGATATTGTGAATGACATACTATCTATTTTGCTCCAAGTTGAAAATTATCTTGATGAAAAATATAATTTTTTAGGTAATGACAGCATAGCAAGGAATTATATATATCATATTTTGGAACAACTTATTGATAATTACGACTAGGAGGAATAATCTATAATGGACGAAATTGAAAATGACATCGCTTTAGGATATGCCGATTTTGCCAATAATGATGAGAATAATACGCAAGAAACAGAAGAAAATAATTTGTCTGAAAAAAGTGCATTACTCAATTTTGAAGAAATGTCGGACATAAACAGAAAACTTCGCACTTGTTTTGATGGGAAAATTGTTCGTAAAGATTTAACAAAGTCTATTAAAGAGGGAGCAAATGTTCCTGTTTATGTTCTTGAATTTTTGCTTGGACAGTATTGTAGTTCGGATGATCCGTCAATTATTGAAGATGGTGTGGCAAATGTAAAAAGAATACTGGCAGACAATTATGTACGACCAGACGAAGCACAGAAAATTCTTTCCCTGCTCCGTCAAAGAGGAAGTCATACGGTCATTGATAAGATTACGGTTAATCTTAATATTAGAAAAGATACCTACGAGGCAGAATTTTCTAATCTTGGAATTAAAGCTATTCCAATATCAGAAGAATATCCAAGTAAGTATGACCGTTTACTCTGTGGTGGCATTTGGTGTATTGTTCAACTTGAATATGAATACATAGAGGAAGATAAAAATGCTTCTCCTATCCATATCCGTAAACTGACACCGATTCAGATGCCACACGTGGACATCAATGAATTGAAACAAGGGAGAAAGGCATTTACAAAAGATGAATGGATAAGCGTAATGCTCCGTTCTATCGGTATGGAACCGGATACATTGACCGAAAGAGAAAAGTGGTTGCTTCTTGCACGTATGTTACCGCTCGTAGAAAATAATTTTAATTTGTGTGAGCTCGGTCCGAGAAGTACGGGTAAGTCTCATTTGTATAAAGAAATTTCACCAAATAGCATTCTTGTATCCGGTGGCCAAACTACAGTTGCCAATCTGTTTTACAATATGGGAAGAAAAACAGTCGGACTTGTCGGTCTTTGGGATTGTGTAGCTTTTGATGAAGTTGCAGGTATCAATTTCAAGGATAAAGACGGTATCCAAATAATGAAAGACTATATGGCATCTGGCTCTTTTGCTCGTGGAAAAGAAGAAAAATCAGCTTCTGCCTCGATGGTATTTGTCGGAAATATAAATCAAAGTGTTGATGTGTTATTGAAAACATCAAGTTTGTTTGCACCTTTTCCATCAGTAATGGGAAACGATACAGCATTTCTTGATCGTATGCACTGTTATATTCCGGGATGGGAAATTCCTAAGTTTAGGCCTAAACATTTTACAGATGATTACGGCTTTATTAGCGATTATCTTGCGGAGTTTATCAGAGAACTTCGTAAAGAACAGTATGGCGATGCCTTGGATAAATATTTCCGTCTTGGAAAGAACTTAAATCAGCGTGATACGATTGCAGTTAGAAAGATGGTCGGTGGATTTATCAAACTGCTTTATCCTGACGGAGAATATACAAAAGAAGAACTGGAAGAAATCTTAAGGATTTCTCTTGAGATGCGTCGCAGAGTAAAGGAACAGTTAAAGAAACTTGGTGGTATGGAATTCTATGATGTTAATTTCTCATATATTGATAATGAAACATTTGAGGAATTCTATGTGTCTGTACCGGAACAAGGCGGTGGAAAGCTGATTCCGGAAGGAATGTGCAATCCGGGACAAGTTTATACCGTGGCTCAGGGTAAAACGGGTATGCTTGGTGTATTTCGTTTGGAATCTCAGATGATGCCGGGAAATGGAAAATTTGAGCGTTCAGGTCTTGGTTCTGATGGAAAATGCAAGGAAGCAACCAATACCGCATTTAATTTCTTAAAAGCAAATTCTAACCGTATCAGTGGCTCTATTAGTACGACGACAAAGGATTATATCATCAATTACCAAGACTTGCAGGGCATTGGTATGACAGATAAATTGGCATTGCCAACACTGATTGCTTTATCTTCGGTGGCATTAGGTAAACCTGTTGCAAGCAGTCTTGCAGTTCTTGGTGAAATTAGCATTGCAGGAACACTCATTAAGGCGGATGAACTTGCTAACAGTTTGCAGGTTTGTTTGGATAGCGGAGCGAAAAAAGTGCTTCTTCCTATTACATCTGCTGCGGATCTTTCAACGGTTCCGGCGGAATTGATTGGTTGTTTTAATATGATTTTTTATTCAAGTGCTGAGGATGCGGTTTACAAAGCTCTCGGCGTTGACTGATTATCAGTGTTAATAATTATAAAAGCGTTGAAGATTTGACCTGCCCCAGATTGTGCAGACAGTACAAAAAGAGCCTACTTGAAGTAGAAAA
>ERZ1106973.2087-NODE-2087-length-16251-cov-17.607619_pt1 | contig 16251 bp, 22 predicted proteins | sample MGYA00403686_ERZ1106973 | MGnify/ENA primary metagenome ERZ1106973 (study PRJEB35170, sample SAMEA104062408) | human gut metagenome | biome: human gut; feature: human-associated habitat; material: faeces | place: Denmark | collected 2012-11-06 ...
CCCCATTAACTTCAAAATTGTACTAAATTTCCCCTTCGCAATTTTTGCGAATTTTTTGTACAAAATATATTGACAAAAAAGCATTAACATGGTACAATATAATTGTAACAAAGATAAATAAAGAGTTTTAAAGGGAGGTTAAGATAATGAAATTTAAGGATTTATTTTTATCATTTAATGAATGGGAACCAGCAACAATGATAGAAATATACATCAATCATGAAAGAGTATTAATTAAAGCTGGAGAAGCCGCATATGAATATGGTAATTTACCAGTAGTAAGTTTTAACTCAAAAACAGTATATTTAGAAGGAGGATTTTAAAATGATGAAAGCACAGATAGTATATTACAAAGAAGAGGGCAACAAGTTTTACGGATTTTATTTTAACAGACATTTTACAGCATGTAGCTTTAGATTTGAGGAAGATATTAGAGAATTTTTATTAACATCCGGTTATGAATTATCACCAGAAATAAGAGAAGTTGATTTTGATACACACATGGAAGCATCAAGAGAATGGAACAAATTAGCATCTGAACACTGGGGTTATGATGATCGACTCAATATGGTAGAAATAATGATAAGAAAGCTAATGATTTTAAAAGAACTCACTTATGGAATACCTAAAGAAGACACTTACAAATCAGCGATTTTTATGCCAATAGATGAACTAGAAGAAGAACTTAATTACTGGAAAATGCTATACAAATTAACGAAAGTAGGTGGAATTTAATGGTACTGGTAAAAGAAATTTTAGTAATGAATAACACGTGGGATTTAAATACCATAATAACAATCTATCACACTTTTGAGGGAGAAATAGTAATTTTAAAAAGAGACACAGTATATAACTTAATACAAGACAGACCACCGGAATTAGAATATAAAGTAAAATTTTTTAACTCAGAATCAATAAAGGTTTGCTTACCAGAATATTAATAGTAAAGGAGGTGGTGCCAAGCAACAAAAATACAAATGAAAGGAGGTGAAGAAATGAACTATCTAAAGAGAAACTGGTTTTTATTAACGCTCATCATATTACTCTCTGGTTATACAGCTTACACGTCATACTTAGTATTATCAAACGACAACCAGAAAGTAATAGAAGAGCAACAAAAACAGATATCACTTTTGTCTGACAAAATAACAGAACTAGAAAATAAAGAGACACCAGAAATCCCAGTGCTTGACACATCAACATTGGAGAACAGAATAAGCGCCTTAGAGCAAGCACAGCAAACAATCACATCAGGCGTTGAATCTATGAATCAAGCAATAGAAGGAAATCAAAGTCAGATAAAAGCGATCTGGGCAACGTTAGAAGAAAACGAACTTGTACACTCTAACGCAGGAGAAACAAACAGATAACTTTTTAATTGCGGGGCAAACGCCCCGCTTTTGTTATTTTATAATTAACTGCTGTCCCGGATAAATTAAGTTAGGATTGCTGATCCCATTGTCGTTTGCAATCTTTTGGTAAGACGTGTTAAACTGACTAGCAATCCCAGACAAAGTGTCACCCTGTTTTACAACATAAGTTTTGTGTGCTGGTGCACTCCCACCATTAATTTTTAAAACCTGCCCTGGGTAAATAAGATTAGGATTACTTATACCATTATCACTAGCAATCTTTTGGTAAGTTGTGCCATATAAGCTAGCAATACCAGATAATGTATCTCCACTTTTTACAACATAATCAACCGCGCTAGGTTTTGGTTTTTCTGCGGGCTTGTTTGTTACAGAATTACCTTTTATCTCTTTTAACAAATCTCTTACCATTTCATTGCAATCAACTCCTCCGTTAATCCCGGGCACACTCCCGTCACTGCAATACTGCCATATGTCAAAAGGCACGCTGGGCTTACGACTATAGTTTGCGATCCAACTTGTGAATCTGTCCAGACTATTTTTAATCACATTTTTAGCCCAGTCCTCATTACAATAATATCCAAACCAATAACCAGCGTCCTCAATCGCCTGCCCCATATCAATAAAATATTGAGCATTGTAATTTGCCCTTATGACAGCATCCTCAATATCAATATAAATCGGTAGTGACAATTTGCATTTTTTAGCCAACCTTAAAATGTGTTTAGTCTCCGATTCTGCGTGCGCTTTTGAATTGGCATAACTGTAAAGATAAATACCATAAGGTATACCCAATCTGTTACACTCCTCAATGTTGCGTAAAAAATATGGATCATCTTGACTAGTAATATCGTCCCCAAATCCGCACTGAATAATAGCACCATCAATAGCGCCGTTTACTGAATCCCAATTAATAACTCCCTGCCATTTTGATACATCAATAATCATATATACCTCCTTACTTGCCAATCAAAAGCATCCCTTGAGTATGCTCCTGCATCCGGCTTGACTGTTGGGCCGTAATAGGGGTCACCCCCATGCCCACATAATTGATTGTTACCTATATACATTTCTACATGGTCAAAAAACGGATTGTGATACGACCAGTTAAAAAATACTAAATCTCCATTTAGCAGATCACTTGTGTCTAATGTCCCACTACCCTCTTTGATTAGTGTACCATTTTCTACTTGCGTCCCTGTCCATGTACCAATCTCCACTCCCACTACACTTTTGTAACAATGCCACACTAGCGAAGAGCAATCTGCATAACCTTCGTCAGGCCACATACGTAGATCACCAGATTGAGAGTACCCGAGTTTACCCTCATAACTTAATATTTTGTCAACTAATTGTTGACGCTGGTCTGGTGTGCCTGTACCTGTATTGGGATAAGAGGGCTGTGGTGTGGTGGTAGTCTCACCCTCTATTTTTTCTGTATGATAAATTGGTAGCCACAGTTTGTCGCTAGCTTGATAAAACTCAATCTTTTTATTAGTACCTTGGTTATCAAGATACAAAAAGAAGGTTTTACCAAATTTTTGTAACGACTTAATATTGATGGATGTCTCAAACGGTTTTGATGTATTATCAGGGTTACCACTGTTTTGATTTTGATTACCACCAATACTATGCTCTGGATCATAATTACCAAATCCCTCTTTGCCACTCTCACCGTCCCACTCGTCCAGCAAGGCTTTTACAGTATTTTGTCTGTCGTAATAACTACCAACTATACCGTTATTAAGTACAGTCATATACCACACATCGTAGTTACAATTACCACATCCGTTAAAAATCTGATAAAACGCCTGGGGTGATTGATGATAATTAGTTAATCCAAAAATAGCGGTCTTAGGATCAGTTATTCCGCACTCATCACGCAGTAGGGGGATGTAAGAATTATCACAATCTGACTCCCACAACTTATTTTGTGTGTTAACACCCTCATCAGTAACAAGCACAGCGCTAACCTCATTAGCTTCATTTTGTGTAAAAATTTTTTCGTCCCAGGCGTCTCTACCTGCCTGGATTTGAGGTAACAAAATTGGTAGTTGGTTAGCAGTATCAGGATAATCAGTTATCAGTAGATTTAATAAATCCCAACTCCTACCATATGTCCATTGCATAATACCAATACCAGCCATAGCCCACGACTCAACACTACCATAATTGCAGTTAGTCTCCACTGTGCTTGTTACGTACATTGCATAGCTTTTCCAATTTTGATCATAAATTGCCATTTATACGATCCATCCACCAACGTAAAATACACGTGATAACATAATAAATTTAACTTGATCAGACGAAGGTATAGGCTGATTAGCGGCTGAAAGTCGAATGGTACCATTGTAAAGCTGGAATTGAGGAATAGTAGTATAATTGCTACCAGTTGACGCTGCTACAATTGTATGACCACTAAAATATAAGGTACTTATAGCATTATCCTTAAAATGCTCAGCAGGAAGGTTAATTAAAACTGTCCCTGTGTTTATGGCAAAATTTGGTTTAAAACCATCTTTTATCCCAATTACGCAAAAAGCTGACATAATATTTAACCCTTTATTTAGCCATAAATTGCAAGAATAAGTGGTAAAATTTGTGCGGTCTGGATTAGAAGGTTGTATTAACACCCAACCATCGATTTTATCGAGTGCATTGTTAGCCGCCGAGTTAGCAGAGTTAGCAACAGAGTTAGCAGACTGTGCAAGAGCACTAGCTTCTCCCGCGGAAACTTCTGCCGCCTGTGCGGAAACCTTGTTAGCCTGCATACCCGTATCAATAGCCAAAAATGCTGGGTTTAAATCTCCCAACCAACTAGCTTTGTCTGTCCCAATAAATTGTGGTAACTCGTAGTTTGGTGTTTTGTTTGTGTGTGACATATGTTAATCCTCCTTATTTAAAACTGACATTTTTAATTTTGTCATACTGATCAGCAGTTACTCCTGTCGCCGTGGTGCCAATAACAAGTGCATTTTCTTTAGTGCTTAATTGTGTGATGCTAGATTGTAACTCATCCCTTATACCGTCTACATAATCTTTAGTTACTCCACCAGTTGTGATTGCACCCTTAATAGCTACATCGATTTTGTTCATAGCCAAATTAAAATCAGTCAGCCATGATGGTATATCAGTCCCTACAAAAATAGGTAACTGGTAATTAGTTGTTTTTTGTGTCGCGCTCATAATACCTCCTTAAGCTACTAGGATAGTTTTTGCCTCCCAGTCATATTGATAGGTTGTGATGTTATAGTTATCATAACTACTTGTTGTGATATTTTTATCGTCATATCCAGTACATGTTAATGCATCCTCTCTATGCAAGGACACTAAAAAGTCTATCACGTTTTTGTAAAAAACTCGTTGCCCTGTCACTGGATTAAACATATAAAATCTGTCATCCTCTGTCAGATATTTTTTAGCGTAAAAATCATACTGGTAACATGTGATATTTTTTGCGTCATACATATCTGCTGTAAGATTAAGTCCATCATACTCAATACATGTGAGTGCGTAATAATTAAAATAATTATAAAAATCATTAAGCACGTTTTGGACTGTATCAGTATAACCCGTAATTGGATTAATCACATAAATTGATTGCCCCTGTTGCTCTAACCAAATCGTTAAATCTGTAATCTGCTCTGTTACCCATGATCTTGTTTTTTGGTCAGCGCTTTTAATCGCATCACTTAAAACAGTAAATTGGTTATTGATAACAAGTTCCAATTCTGACACTTTTGAATCTGTGTAATTATTGGCAGAATTTAACGTAAATTTATCCTGTTGATCAATATATTCATAAATTTCTGAATAATCTCTTGATAATTGGTTTATTACGTCATTTAATTTTTCTGTTAGTTTACACAGCACCTCATAATATGACAATGACTCATCATATACCAGAGGCATAACCTTAAAACACCGCCAAAATGGATATACATTTCCGATCATATTTTTTCACCTCCTTACCATAATTGCATAAACAATTCGTCTAATTCCTCAATAATCAGCATATCAATGTTAAGAAAACTTTGCCTGTATTCCATCAATAACTGACTATTTGATTTTGAATCGTTTTTACCAGACAATTTACGATTATATTTTTCCGTTTCTGACGACTGTAATTTGGATGTATTAGTTGCGTTTGTTTTTTGAGAAGTTGTAGCATAGTTTTCAGAAAATGGATCTTGTAACGACCCCATAGGGGTATCGTTTTGCAGTGACTTGTTTTCTCCTTCGTCTTGACTGGTATTATCACCCGTGCTACTTCTTTCATATTCTTCGCTGGTCGAATATGTTTCAAAAGGATCAAACTCAATTTGTGCTGATAAATACATCTGATTATAATATGGCATAATCTCTTCCATTTTTACGTTCAGATATCGTTTGAAAAGTCCTGCTGTTTCGAAACCAATTTCCCGCATATAATAGTGATTAAGAATTTTTTCGTTTAGTTTCGAACGATAATTCTCATCAAAAATTGGGTAATTTCTTAATCCCAGATCAAATCCGGATTGAATAAGGTATCTTAATTCTGTTGTATATTTACTCATCAAGATCACCTTCCTTTTCAGATGTTTCACGTGAAACATTTTCATCTGCATTATCAGTTCCAAAAACCATTGCGTTATACAACTCCTCTAATTCTGGATTGTAATTTACAGATATGTTTGTTCCAAACATTCTGTTGATTTCTTTTGCACCCTGTCTTCTTGCGTTCAGCCCGATTTGTCTTGACATAGATATCTGCTCAAGATTGCTGTTAACCTCATCACTTATCTGTCTCTCTTTTTTATCCATGTTATTATTGTTTATGCCTAAAAATAACATAGCTTCATTCCAGATTCTATTTTTTTCGATGCTCAATCTATCCGCGATAAATGGTGCATCTGTTTTCAAAACTTGTATCGCATTTGTTTCGAAATTTTTGTTTGCGAAAATAAAAGGTTCGTTTCCCTCATATTGCATATACACATTTTTCATCGTTAGCTTTTGTTTTTCATCGCAAACGATCATAAGTGGAGTTTTTTGAGCGTTAATATTAACGTCAATTGCCCTGCTCACATTATAAAGTTTTTGTGCAAACATATCTATGTCAATATGAGTTGTGGTATGCAAAAAGTTGTTAAAAACAATAACAGAGTCAGCTTTAGTTTTAAAATTTTGGTAACCATTTACACTGTATGCCATGCGGTTAATTGGTATCCTGTACACATCTAACTCACCGCCGATTGTACACTGCAAAAATAAATCACCGATAATCTCATCCCTAAAATACAATCCATAACCATTGTCAAAAAGTGTCAACTCTAAAAATCTCTCGTCAATTGTCTCTGGTAACCCCTCCCATTTGTACATATTTATGGCCAACTCTTTAAGAAAGTAATAATAATGTAAATATGTGACGTTGTTTTGCCACAAACTACTCCATCCGTCCAGGGCTTTGTTGTAACCATAAATTTTATTGTAATTTTTTCGCGCCATTTTAGCCTCCTGTCCACGGGTTATCATTATACTTACCTATATCGCCATGCCATATAGTTGTGCCGTTGTCAAACATATTTTTTAGTATCTCAATATCGTCTTTTGGAATGTTACCAGCCAATATGCATCCAGTAGTCTGTACGTAATTAAAATTCTTATTCCCCGTAAGAGAAGGAGTTTCGATTTTGTTCTGAACGTAACCATAACGAGTAAAATACTCTTCAAGTCTTTCCGCATATTCTGGGCGTATGGTTTTCCATTTTAGTGTTATGCCATTAATTCCGTTTGCGATATTAAATGCATCACCGCCCGTTTGTCCTGCAAGTGTCGGAGGTGCGATTTCCGCGTCTTGAATTTTTGCCATCTGCTGACGTATAGCAATCTCACTATTTTTAACCCCTGTGTAAGCGCTTTTTGCACCACTGTAAATTGATCCAATTGTACCTCCAATATTACCAGACAAAATAGAACTTAGCGCACCAGCACCTCCCTCTATAGCACCCATAGCAACAGCTTCTTTCTTGTTGTAACTGTTGATACTGTTTGACAAAGCGAAACTATTTGCGTTATTAGCCATATATAACAGATAATTGTCAACAGTTACTGGGAGTTGTGGGAAATTTGCAATAGATAAACCAGCGTCTAAAAATTCGCCGTATTCTGGTCTGCCATCATACTCGTGTCCATTGTCTCCAAAATCGTTGTAATATTTAAGGTAATAAGTTAGCCTGGGGGATGCCCCAACATAGTTAACTAACCCTAACTCGATTTTAGTTATCTCATTAATGGCTTCTGGTTTTATAATAAATTGACTGCCATTATACGCCGTCATTTCTATATAGCTGTACGGATAGGTATATAATTTTGAATTGTCATACTTTGGGAAAAAAGTCCACCAATTGTCGATACTACTTAAGATAAAATTTGAACTTTTATATCCGTCACGTAGTCTGCCTATCTTTTTACCAGATGCCATATTTACTATCTCAAAATTATTACCAACGACCTCCTCTGGTACTATGGTTATAGATTGTATACATTGAGTGATCCAAGGCACGTTTTTTAACTCATCTAAAATTGCCTGCAACGAGTCAGTCCTTGGTGCTGGGTTATCATTTAAATTGTCGATCACATAATAATCTAACACAGATGGCATTTTGTCAAAAGTTCCGCCAGATGATGATTTTAAATTAGGGTTGTCTGTATCTCCAAAATCTGCTGTAAGATCAGCACTAGTACACATAAGTACATAATATGTATTCCAGCTTATAACCTCCGTGTGAGTCACAACATAATCACGCCCATATTCCACCTGCTCGGGAAACAGATTTGATAACCACGGACTACCATCAGACAAAAATTGTTGCTGATGTGATCGACTGATAAAAGACTTTAGATACTCGATATCAAATTGCCAAGTCTGGAATACATCAATCTCAAATGTGATTATAGTGTTATCATCGTTACGATATTCTTTGTTACGCAAAAAAGCGTAAAACCACTTTGTTCCAAAATTTTTGTTTTGAAACATAATGTAATCACAGTTATACAGATTGTCATAATTGTCCGGAACAGCGATCGTTCCATCCCTGCGCAGATATTGGAAGTCATTATACTCTCTATATTTTTTATTTAAAAAATACGTGGACTGTTCTGACTTATTTTTAAAATCCATCTGGTTTTTATAATCAGTTAATCTTGTATTGTTAATCAAAATTAACCTAGATTGTGGTGTGATTGCCATGTGATTACTCCTATCCTGTTACAGTTACAGTGGCGTTTGCAGATTTTGCCGGGTTAGCCATACTTGAGTATACAACTATTAATTCTGTATTTGTTTCTGTGGGCGATACAGTCAATAAACCATCCTCACTTATAGTTGTTCCCTCTGATCCTTTTTGTACCGTAAACCTACCAGACCTATCTACTAACCCAGTACCCTCAATAGTGCCTGTAAACTGTGTTACACTCCCTTTTGCAACAGTAGCAGTTGTAGGTGAAATTGTCACACTAGTTATTTCAGGCTGTACAGTTGTAAATAAAATTGCGTTAGAAAACGGCGAAATTGAGAAAGTTTTCCATACATGATAAAAATAGTTCCAATATAATCCCTCTGGGTTATAGATTTCTGTCATATTGTAATAATTGTCAAAAATCATAAACCAATCACGGTCTACCATCAACCCGGATATTGACTTAAGAGCATTTAACTCATCCTCTGTAAAAGGAGTATAAGTGGTATGTGGATCATCTGCAAAAATTTCTTCCAGACGCGCTTCATCAATTGTTCCAAATCCATCTACTCCAATTTGTCTGCCAATTAACTCTGCTTTATCCATGTTAAATGACAATGCTAAAACTTCTACATCAAAAATTGACGATAATTCTGTTGTCAGGATAGTATACAGATATCTTGGATCAGTATAAGTCCTAACTCCTGCGTAGTTGTAAGCATCTGACATATATCCAAGATTTCTAGCCGCCGCTACCATTGTAGTTGTTACTGACCTAGCATTATCAGCCGTTACTGTTGGTATTACTGATGTTGCAATTTTACCTTCCAAAGCACATCTTGCGATGAGATATTTCATCACCAAAAATTCATCGTAGTTTGCACCTGTATAAAGTTGTTCGATAATTCTGCCAATTAAGTCCGTAATACCTTGCCAAGATAAAAATGCCTGTCTTAACTGGTCATTACTAACAGTTGTCGGATAATATTTCTGGTAATTCATAGTGTGAAAAGCCGCCTGTACATCTGGGATTCTCCTTTTAAAAACATCTGTTTCCGCTTTTGCTGGATCAAACTGATATGGGCGTGCAATTTCAACAAAAATTTCTTCAACAGTTTCTCCATATTCCAGAAGACCTTTTTTAAATCCAGACCAAGGGTTTTCGTAAAGTCTGGACGTTATGATAACTCTACCAATCCTGTTTACAAGATTGGATAAAAAAGCGTTCTGCAATGGCTGATACTGCATAATAATATCACCAATACCGCGCAGTGATTCTAGGGATTGCGCTTTTGTCACTGTTTTTCCGTCTACTACGTCTCCTTCCTTAAGAGCCGCAGGAACCTGGTCTGCATATGTTCCTCCTAATTCTGACCGCGTAACATTCAAAATGTCCGCTGAATTTAATTCGTTTAGATTTTTAGTTGCTTTCGGTTTAGTTGGCATATTAACCCTCCGTTCTTTCTAATAATTCGTCAAAACTCTGGACTGTTCCGTCTCTTTTTACGTCTTCTTTCGTATCTTCCATTGTATCGTCAAACTCATCTTTCACATCAGAAGTTCCGAAAAAACGATTCATATAACGTTCTTTTAAATTGTCATATTCCTGTTTCCAATCTTTTTCCTCTTCCTTTGGAGTGTAAACATTGATGTCGTCACGTTCGGAATAATCATATTCGTCACGATCTTCTCCGTCATATGTTTCTCCATATCTTTTTAGGATTCCTTCTCTTTCATCAAAATCATCTTTTAGACGTTCTACGTCTCTTTCCATATCTTCTGTCATTCCACCGCTTTCCATAATGCGACGCAATATTTTTTCCATGCCTGACCTTGTTAAAATAGCCACTTTTTATCCCTCCTTTTTAAATTTGTCCACTAGCTGTTGGATAACTAGCGTGTTATTTTCGATTGCTTTTCGCATGTTTTCAGATTCTTCTTTATGCTGGATATCTTTTTTGATCATATACCAAAACATAGCGCCACAACAAACAATCGGAAACCCATAGTTACCTATCATATTGGCAACATCCACAGGTGTCATAACCTTACCCTCCCTTCTTTATTCTCACTTTAATTATAACACAAAACGTATAAAAATGAAAGTTAAGACTTTTGTACCAAAAATGTTTCACGTGAAACATTAAAAAGGACGGATCGAAATCCGCCCCTTGTGTATCTGAAATTGACAAGCCTGATAAATCACGTTAGCAAAACGGTCAACTTGACAGGCGGTTTTTAACCCGTGCTACCCCATCACAGTAAGTATCAGCGTTGCCAAAAGATACCTATATGGATAAAATATCAAAAATAATATTCTTGCTGTCTAAGTTATTAAACCTTAATTGCCCATGATCAAAAACTTTGCGTAAATACTGCATTACAAAAGTTGACTTGTTTACCATTAATGCATTTTGCTCATGGTCGTCTGCCTTAAAAGTTAACTTTACTGGATATGTCATATCTGGGCTATCGTTAACGTATACAATTCCATCTTCAAAAAATTCTCTAATTGCATAATACTTTTGTCCGTGTTTTATAGTTGCTATATAACGACATTTACCTTTTATGTGTTCTATAAAAGTTTCGTTGTCATTAAGATAAACATTTTGAGAAGCATAATCAGAATATCCATCGTCAAAAGCCTTTGAAAATCCAGAACTTGACAGGGATTTACTTGCACTCTCATTAAACGTTTGTTCCATCACCCAGCCATGCCCACGCAAAAATTTTGTGTCATTTCGCAACATTTTATGTATACCCATTGACTTATAATACGGGTTTAACATAGTCACGCTGTTTGACGCTAATATTGTGCGCACATATCTGTATTGTTTTCCTTTTCCTCTTGCAATAGTAACGTGGATTGATTGGAATTTACGAATCTCATCCGGACAGTAATGATTAGTTTCAGATTGAAATTCATCCAGAAATACGTTTTCCACTTCATTAAAATATGATGAGTATTTTTTTAACGGGTCAGCATTACTTAAGGCGATAGCAAAACCGCAACTTTTTTCATTGTAATATAATTCGTAAAAAAGACCTTTTGCTACTGACCTTGCCATTAATTCTCCATTTTCAAAAAATAAAGGTCTTATGTCGCGGAAAAACATATCTGCACAGGACGACAGTTCATAATTAAATCTATACAAAAGTACAAATTTACCTTTACCTTGTATAAAGTTGTTTAAACAAAGTCTTTTAAAAAATACTGTCTTTCCTGCTGTACGGTTACCCACACAGAGATATATCTCTGGTTTTGCGCCATCCGCGTCTTTTAACGATAATAATTTTGTTCCGTCATAGTACATGATTTTTCTCCTAATTTTGGGGCTGTTTCCAGCCCCTCTATAATTTATACTAACATGCAGGTCAAAAAATCTTTTCCTTTATAGTTTGTGGATTCTCTTCTGATTACTTTAATTGACCAGGGTTCATTTTCTCCTTCCATTTCTTCTGCGATTTCTTCGTATGTTCTGTAAAGAGTTTCGGAACCAGAGATATACATAGTTCCGTCCTTGTCAACGTAAACGTATTTATTATAGTTTTTGTTATCGCTCTTTTCATTGTAAACTTCTACTACCGCCACATAATCAATGTCTATTAAGACAGCGTTTTCGTCACGCTGTGTCAGTTCATCCAACTTCTCAGCACCGATAAACATTTTCACCGCTACTCTTTCCTTAGCTGATAATTCTCTTGTTGCGCTTACTAATTTTGCGCTATATGTTTTGTTTGTTTCTCCCATTGTTATTCCTCCTATTTTTTGATTTATTATACCCTATTCTTTTGCCTACTCTGTTTCATTTTCTTTAACAGGATACACCTCTTCGTTAATATCCTCAAGTTCTGCGTTCTCAATAAATTTCTCAACGGTCATAGAATATTTCTTTTCTATTGGTACATCTGATACTACTACTACCTGTTTCTTTCTTTCCTTTGATAATGCAGACAAAAAACGTGTTCCTGGTGCTTCTGCCATTTCCCGTGTTTCAAAAATTTCAAGACTTGTTCCGCTGACTTCAGCAAAAGTGATTGAATGAGTGATTACTGTTCTTGTGATTTTTTTCATATTTGTTCTCCTTTTTTCTTATTTGGACAGTATTATTGCTACAATTATATTGTAGCATATTAATTACAATATGTCAACATTATTTACGCATTTCATAATAATTGTCAATCAGCACAATTCCCCCTCTTATTCTTTTTGGCTTCAATGCCCCTTTGACGCGCAAACCAATTTTAAAATCTTCCATTTTGTACTCTTTCAAAAAATTTTGTTTCGCTCGTTCCGGCATTCCTGCACACTTTATTTCTATTTTTGGTTTGCAAGGTTTTTCTTCTTTTATCACCCTTTCGATATATGTTTTTTGTCGTACAAATAACCCCTTATCCCATTCTGACTCTTTTTTCCAACAGCAAAAATTCTTGTCGTGGATTCTTACAGCTTTTGGCGTGCAGGAGGTTAAATGTATTGAGTCTGTGTCAGAGTAAATAAAATTGTCATAATTTTTCTGTGCCGCTTTTATGGTAAAATTACGGGCATATGATGTTATGTATGATCCTATCGCTATATAACCTGGGGTTTTTTCTTTCTCTTCTACAAGATCAAAAGATATACAATCTTTGTCTGGATTTAAATATGGTATTTTATAACTGCTATCTGTGCTTGCGGCTTCTTTTCCATACAGGTTGTTTAAATATAATTTTGCTAACTCTCTTTTTGCACCCTTTGAGGTCATTTTTATTTTACGATACTTGTCAATGTACTCGTCAAAAATACCCTTCTGCGTCCAAAAATAACAGCAGTCTAAAAACTTAAAATCATATACATTATAATGTTCAAAAAATGTTTCAAAATCTGGTTTGGTCATTGTTAATGTTACTCTTGCTTCTTTTACATTTCCCTCCAGATCAATATAATATCTATGATAATGTCCTTTATTGTATATATTAGATGTCACTAGATATTCATTGCCTTTATATAACATATTCCCTTTTATTTGTACAGTTGGGAGATAATTTTCTTTAATTTTAAATCTACATTCAAACCTAACAAAATATAAAAAATTTTCAGAACGTTCTATATTTTCTTTAAACTCATAGTAGTTATCCAAAAACTTTGGTTTTCCTACTGGGTAATAATTTCCGCTTATTGAGTGCATCATACTAGGATATAATGAGTTAACATCTAATGTTATTCCTCCTTTTATTATTTTGTTTGCGCAGGATGGTTTTAGATAACAATAACCTCCTTTGTAACTTTTTCTGATGTATTCGCCTGCGTTCTCTTGTCCATATTTTTCGTCAATTTCTATTTCATATAAATTTGGAAAAAGATTGTTGTAGTCAGTTTTGTCATAAAATGATTTAAACTCTTTTAAGCAACAACTGCCAATTGTAATAGAGTTGTGACCTTCGTTAAACATAATTTCCAAGGCTTCTTTTAACACTAAAACATCATTTTTGATATATTCTTTTTCTTCCAAGGTTATAGGGCAATTTTTATACCTATAACCTTTATACTCCATTTCAAGTTTTTTATGTATTGTATCAAAAGATTTTCCAATTCTTTCCAAACTAAATGGCAACAATTTTAATGAGTCTCTTATCTCTATTACCTTGTTATTCTTTTTTATTATTATGTTATACCATTGCCCCATTTCTGATATGGACGTTTTAAATTGGTTATTTTCCATATCTTTTTCCGGGACTCTGTTAAAAACATAATGCTCTCTTAATAGATAATCAATTATAAAAGATCCATCAAATTTTAAATTATGGAAATATAAAATGTTATTACCAGACAAGTTAAACATATCAATAAAAAAGTCTTCTATACTTCCTTTTATTATAGGTTCTTCATTGTCATATAATTTTACATAACAAGCAGACCAAACCTCAGTAAATGTCTGACCGTCAAACACAGTTGTTTCAAAATCACATGCATAATAATTAAATTTTTTAATTCGCACTTCATCCACTACACTCCAACTCTCTAAATTCATACTTCGTAATTCTCCTCATATTCTAACGCTTCTATCATACTTTCTCTTTCAATAGGGCCAAGTTCCATAAAATCCATCATAGATGCCAAGGCATTAAAAAGTTTCTCTGTATAAACTACCTTATAATTTATAAGTTCTCCATATTCACCTGCCTTTTGTATCATACCAGCAACTTCGTCTTCTGTGTGTTTAAAAAGGAGATTATCTAACCATAAGTTTATTATACCCCTTGCCCATTCGTTAAACTGATTCACATAACTTCTAAAATTGGCTATTACCATATGTGATTCTTGAGGTATTTCATCGTATAAATCTAATGGCTTTATTTTTATCTTTTCTCTTTGTTTCTTTTTAAACTGATAAAATGAGGCTTCTACTTCTCCAAATTCATTTAGTTGGTAGGTTTGAGCCTGTATCTTCTTTGGTGTTATTTTTGCTAATCTTCTTACGGATGCTTGAGTTATTCGTTTTGGGATATTAGGGACTACAAAATCAACATATAGTCCCTGCTTCTCATATCTTCTTACTGTCGCTAATACTCTTGATCTCTCTTTTCTGTATGCTTTGACAGTAGCAGATACTTTTTTAGTCTGTCTTCTAGTAGCCAATGTTATTCACCCTTCCTTATGATGATGCTGTTTTCTCTAAGTTCCATTATCACTTTTGGGTCTTCTGGTGTAATGTTTAAAAATGCCGCCCATTCGTTAGGGATACAGGCTTTGATTCCGTAATACTTTCCAGACCGATTAAAAATTAATTTCTTTACTTTTACCATTATTTCACCTCCTTTACATAATAATCACATTCTAGATAATGAGGGCATATATTTTTATCGCATCTACAATAATAGTCATAAAAACATTGCTCTTCCTCTGGTATTTCATTTGTTAGCTGTTCGTACTCACATCTTAATAGAGTAACTTCAACCTCTAATTGTGTTTCATCCAAAAATAAAGCGTCCAGTAAAGATATTGTTTTATTCCATCTGTTAATTAAGTAATTATAAATCTGATATTTTGTTATTAATTCATCTTTGTATTTGCAATATAATGGCGATTGCCTGTAATCTTCTCTTACAGTCTTTAAGTCAATTTCCAATACATCTACCTTATACCCTATACCATCTAATCTTAATTCTCTAAGTAAGTCGTACAATTCGATTTCATTTGTAAAATTAAATCTGTCTCCATAGTGATAACCATAATATTCTTTTCCGTGAGCATAATATTTGTCTTCTCTTTTTCTTTTACAAGATTTACGGCAGAAGCAGCCTGTTCTTCTGCTGCCTTTCTCGCAGTCTCTGCAGTTTCCTGTAATTCCTTTAAATCAGTATACTTTCGCAAAGCATCTTCCTTTTCGGAAGCGAGTTTACCAAGCTGTATCTTATAGTTTTTTTCTAATTCTTCTTTGCTTTCACGAAGTTCTGCCATACGGCGTTCATATTCAGCTCGGATTTCTTCTTTGCCGGAGAGGGCAGCAGTAAACAAATTGCGGATATTTGTGATTGAAGCATCTAATGCCTCGGTATCAACGCCGCTTCTTTTTAATTGGTCTTCCTGCAGATGAGTGGACACAAGATCAAAAAGACGGTTTAGTGTAACACCTTTTTTTTCACCTGGTTCCTGTAATTCTTCTATTAGTTTATTGCCG
>ERZ1106973.2098-NODE-2098-length-16176-cov-4.022703_pt1 | contig 16176 bp, 12 predicted proteins | sample MGYA00403686_ERZ1106973 | MGnify/ENA primary metagenome ERZ1106973 (study PRJEB35170, sample SAMEA104062408) | human gut metagenome | biome: human gut; feature: human-associated habitat; material: faeces | place: Denmark | collected 2012-11-06 ...
TCGCAAGCGACCGCGCTCGGCGCGAGAATGTGCCAAGGCACATTCTTTTTCAATATAATTTCCAGGATAAATTGACTTTTAAACATACCCCATCTATAATGAAACAAGCTGATATGGGCAGTGGGTGCCGCTGTTTGTGCCAGACCAGTCAGATTGCTCGGATTGGCAGGCGTGGACAGGGGGTAAAAGGGAAACAGGTGCAAAACCTGTGCGATCTCGTCACTGTGAACCGGAGAGTGGCACCGCAGATGCCATTGCGAAAGTGAGAAGGCGCGGTGTGCATGATGACCCGAAAGCCAGGAAACCTGCCGGCTGTCGTGAACATATCGGTTAAAACTATTTTTGTGCGAGTCACACAAGGAGGAAAACATGAGAAAAAACAAAAAAGTAGTTGTAAGTGCAGCGGCAGTTACGATGTCCGTATTGCTTGGAGCCTGCAGCGGCAGTACATCCAGCCAGGCAACCTCGACGGAGGCGGCTTCTGAGGCAGAGACCGAGGCAGCTGAGAGCGTCGATTCCGATCAGGAAGCAGCAGATAAGGTGGCAAAACTGATCGATGACATCTATGTACAGGAGCGCACCGATGACACGGATGAGCAGTGCAAGGCAGCCAAAGAGGCATGGGATGCCCTGACTGACGAGCAGAAGGAGCTGGTAGAAGGCGAGAACGCAGATCCAGATTATTTTGGTCGTGATACCGGCGACGCGAGCCTGGACGATCCGCGCAATCAGGATGAGATTGGCGACAAGGAGATCCTGGTAGTCAGCTTTGGTACTTCCTTCAACGACAGCCGTGTGAAAGATATCAAGAGTATCGAGGATTCCATCCAGGATGCATTCCCGGATTGGGCAGTCCGCCGTGCGTTTACCGCACAGATCATTATCAACCACGTTGAGGCTCGTGATGGCGAGTGCATCGACAATATGGATCAGGCACTGGAGCGAGCCGTGGAGAACGGAGTTAAAGAGCTGGTTGTCCAGCCGACCCACCTCATGCACGGTGCTGAGTACGACGAGATGGTTGAGGCGCTCGAGAAGTATCAGGATAAATTCGAGCAGGTAGCTGTCGCAGAGCCGCTGTTAGGTGAGGTTGGCGACGATGCAACCGTTATCAATGCAGATAAAGAGGCAGTTGCAAAAGCAGTTGTAGCAGAAGAAGCTTCGGAAGCTGGTTTTAAAGATGCAGCTGACGCAGCCGATCAGGGAACCGCATTCGTTCTGATGGGTCATGGTACCGCACACGTTGCAAAGGTAACCTACAGCCAGATGCAGACCCAGATGCAGAATCTTGGATATAGCAACGTATTTATCGGTACCGTAGAGGGCGAGCCGGAAGAGACTTCCTGTGAGTCTGTTATCGAGGCAGTGAAGGCAGCTGGTTATAAGAACGTCGTTCTTCGTCCGCTGATGGTAGTTGCAGGTGATCACGCAAACAACGATATGGCAGGCGATGATGATGATTCCTGGAAGAGCCAGTTTGAGGCATCAGGTGCGTTTGACAAGGTAGATACTCAGATTTCCGGTCTGGGCAGAATTAAAGCGGTAGAATCATTCTATGTTGCTCATACACGGACAGCCATTGAGTCTATTTCGGAATAATGTATATGAAAAAGAAATTAAATTTAGCGGCGCTTCTGCTTGCTGCCGCTCTTCTCGGAGCGTGCGGAGGACAGAAACAGGACGCAGCCGACACCGTGGCGCAGACAGAGAGCGCAGAAACTGAGAATGTCGAACAGAAAAGCAGCATTGACCTTGCAGACGGCGTCTACACCGTCGATTTTAAGACGGACAGCAGTATGTTCAAGGTCAATGAATCGAAAAATGGAAAAGGTGTCCTGACGGTCAAGGATGGCGAGGCGACACTTCATATCAGCCTGACCTCGAAAAACATCGTGAACCTGTATCTGGGTACTGCGGACGAGGCAAAGGAAGATGAAGCCGGTTGGCTGCAGCCAACCGTAGACACGGTTACTTACAGCGACGGTCTGAGCGAGGAGGTCAACGGCTTCGATGTGCCGGTTCCGGCGCTCGGAGAAGAATTTGACCTGGCTCTGATTGGTAAGAAGGGCACCTGGTACGACCACAAAGTAAGGGTAGAAAATCCGGTTTCCGGAGAGGCAGAGGACGCGGAAGCGGTATCATCCGAGACGGAGAATAGCGATGATGCGGCAGATGCCCAGAAACCGGCAGGGCAGACTGCAGATGTGGCAGACGGCACTTATACCTGTGAGGTAACCCTGCAGGGAGGTTCCGGCAGAGCATCGGTGGACAGCCCGGCGACCATTATCGTCAAGGATGGAAAGGTGACTGCCGATATTGTCTGGAGCAGCCCGAACTATGAGTATATGCTGGTGGATGACGTGCAGTATGATCCGATCCAGACCGAGGGCAATTCCGAGTTCCAGATTCCGGTAACGCTGGATGAGGATGTAGCGGTCAGTGCCTTGACGGTGGCGATGAGCCAGCCGCATCTGATTGATTATACGCTACATTTTGACAGCGTGACGTTATCAGAAGTTACGAAATAAAAGTAGATAGAAATACCTGTCCAGGAAGAACCTCCCGGTCCTTTTGTACATATTTTGATTACAGAAGGATCCGGGAGGTTTATGTCTATGCGTATCTGTGAACTCAAACAGCGGGAAGTTATAAATGTAAAAGATTGCAAGCGCCTTGGTTTTGTGGGCGACGTCGATTTTGACATCAGCACGGGGAAAATGCTTGCGATCATCGTACCGGGACCGGGCTGTGTCTGGGGCTTTCTGGGGCGGGAAAAAGAGTACATAATTCCATTCTGCGACATCTGCCAGATAGGGGATGACATTATTCTGGTGAAGCTGAAAGAAGAGAGAGAAAAGAAGGAATAGCGGAAAACTTCTGCTTGCAGAAGCGCACTTCCTGCGATATTATAATAAGTATGATATGTTATGAAAACCTGGCGGGGGAATATCAATAAAACCAGAAAAGGGGAAGAGCGATTGAAGTGTCCATTTTGCAACGCGGCTGACACGAAAGTAATCGATTCACGGCCTGCGGATGACAACAGTTCTATCAGACGCCGGAGACAGTGCGAGACTTGTGGAAAGCGTTTTACCACATATGAAAAACTTGAGACGATCCCTCTGATGGTTGTCAAAAAGGATAATACCCGGGAGATGTACGACCGGGCGAAGATAGAGGCAGGAATCCTGCATTCCTGCCACAAGCGCCCAGTCTCTCAGGGACAGATTTCGGCGTTGATCGACGATGTGGAAAACAATTTATTTAACCGGGAAGAACGGGAGATCTCGACCGCGGTGATCGGGGAACTTGTGATGGAGCGGTTAAAGGATCTGGATGTGGTTACCTATGTGCGGTTTGCATCGGTATACCGGGAGTTTAAAGACGTCGATACATTTATGGAGGAACTGCAGAAGATACAGCAGCGGAATGTGCCGTCGTATGAGTCTGGAAAGAACGGGGAAGAGACCAGATGATGGGAAATGCGTTTTATCCGGATGAATGGCTGGATTCTGCGTATGATATCCCGTATGAGCAGTTTTACCAGAAGGGAATGCGGGGTATCATATTTGATATTGACAATACGCTGGTGCCGCACGGTGCCCCGGCGGACGAGCGGGCAGTACAGCTGTTTGAACGTTTGCGGGCGATAGGGTTCCACACTTGTCTGCTCTCGAATAATAAGGAGGCGCGGGTCGCCCCGTTTGCCGGACAGGTAGGTTCGGATTATATTTACAAGGGCAGAAAACCGAAGCGCAGCGGATACAGACAGGCGATGCGCCGGATGGGAACGGGCGAGCGCTCGACGATGTTTGTCGGGGATCAGCTCTTTACGGATGTGTACGGGGCGAGGCGGACAGGCATCTATTCGATTCTTGTAAAGCCGATCAATCCGAAGGAAGAGATCCAGATCGTGTTAAAGCGGTATCTGGAGAAAATTGTCCTGTGGTTCTATGTGAGAAGACAGGAAAAAAATAGCGGAAGTTTGTAGCCGGGTGTTTTTGAACGGTTTGAAAGAGCTTGCCAGGCGGCAGAACTGGATGCTGACAGGAGTGCCGGAAACGGTGGAAAATCAGTTGTTTTCAGAAAAAATATCGGCAATTTTAGAAAAATAAGGGGCGGAATTGACATGATGTGCCCTGCGTTTTCAAAAAAGTAGTTGAAAAAGAAGATTTTATAGTATAAAATAAAAAAGATAAAGCGAGTATTTTCAAGGAGGAGCATCATTTATGATATCAGCGGGCGATTTTAGAAACGGCATCACACTGGAGATTGATGGCAACGTATACCAGATCATGGAATTTCAGCACGTAAAACCGGGAAAGGGAGCTGCGTTCGTTCGTACTAAAATTAAGAACGTAATGAATGGCGGCGTTGTAGAGAAAACCTTCCGTCCGACCGAGAAGTTCCCGTCTGCCAGAATCGACAGAGTTGATATGCAGTATCTGTATTCCGATGGCGACTTATACAACTTCATGGATGTAAACACATATGAGCAGGTAGCTTTAAACCAGGAGACAATCGGCGACGCACTCAAGTTCGTAAAAGAGAACGAGATGTGCAAGATCTGTTCTTACAACGGCAAGGTATTCTCCGTAGAACCGCCGCTGTTCGTAGAGCTTGAGATCACAGATACAGAGCCGGGCTTCAAGGGCGATACCGCTACAGGCGCTACCAAACCGGCAGTTGTAGAGACTGGCGCTACTGTATATGTACCGTTATTCGTAAACCAGGGCGATAAGATCAAGATCGATACACGTACTGGTGAATATCTGTCCAGAGTCTAAGTTATAACATATACGTCAGAAAGGTCTTCACGATACCGTTTGTACCCTTGTGGGGAGGCAGTCGTGTCACTGACAGGTTTCTGACTGGAAACAGAGATTACTGTTTGTGGCAGGCATTTTCCTTTGCTGGTTATGCAGCGCATGAACAGTAGCAAGCAGAGAAACTGTTGTAAGATCCGGAGGAAACGTCGAGATTTTACAACAGTTTTTTTGCTTAACATATCGGGGAGGCGTCTATGACGCGTCCGTTGGTTCATCTCAGAGAGCGGGTTCGGAGTGAACGGTGCTCATGGGGAGTGATAAATATGGAGAACGGAAGAGAAGACCGTCTGCGTCTGGGGGAAGAGGATGAGCCGGGGCGCAGATCTGGTGGCAGGAAGAGGCGTACATCTGGCAGGCAGACGGCAATCCGCCGGGAGCGGACGAGGCAGCAGAAGAAGCGCCGTGTGATGATGCGGCTGTTTTTGTGCCTGCTTATTTTCCTCCTGGGTGCGGGAACAGGCTGGACGCTGCGCGGGAAAATGATCCGCAAGCTGATCGATCCGTCCACGATCAAGATGCCAAACTGGGTTGATGAGCAGCTTCTCACGGTCAACCGATATTCCAGACCGGGGACGAATATCCCGGTCATCAACGGGATCGTGATTCACTATGTGGCAAATCCTGGGACGACGGCACAGCAGAACCATGATTATTTTGAGGGATTGAAAGATCAGAGCGGCAGTAACACCGTTTCCGTCAGCAGCAATTTCGTGATCGGTCTGGACGGCGAGATCATCGAGTGCGTTCCGGTCGGGGAGAAGGCATATGCCTCCAATGAGAGGAATGCGGACACTGTTTCGATTGAGTGCTGCCATCCGGCGGCAGACGGAAAGTTCACAGACGAGACGTATGACTCGCTGGTAAAACTGACTGCATGGCTGTGCAAGCAGCTCGATTTAAGTCCGAAAGATGTGATCCGTCATTATGACGTGACTGGAAAGGCGTGCCCGAAGTATTTCGTGGATCATGAGGATGCCTGGAAGCAGTTCCGCAAGGATGTGAAAAAGGCAATGCGGAAGGATATATCAGATGAGAGATGACTCCCACCTCTTCAGGTGGCGAGGAGCAAATTAGTATCAGTGGTGGGAGTCAATCCCCCATCTGATATAGCCTCCGGCAGGATTGCAGAGATGCGCAAAAGAAATATGTCATGCTTTGCATGACGCGCATCTCGCAGCAAGAATGCAGAGGCATTCTTGAAAATATGCGATATAAATTATGAAAGGGAATCTAGTATGAAAACGATTTTAGATTTGATCGTGGAAGAACTGAAACCGGCGTTTACCGGCTGCGGGTACGATGAGAAGTATATCCGCGTGACGGTATCAAACCGCCCGGATCTCTGCGAGTATCAGTGTAACGGCGCGATGGCAGCTGCCAAAGCGTATAAAAAGAAACCGATCGATATTGCCAATGAGGTGGTGGAAAAGACAGCCGGAAGCAAGATGTTTTCTGAGATCAACGCCGTGATGCCTGGATTTATCAATATCCGCCTGAATCCGTGCTACCTGGCATCCTATGTACAGCAGGTGGCAGAGGATGAAAAGCTGGGTCTCAACGCAGCTAAGAAGCCGGAGACGATCATCATCGATTACGGCGGAGCCAATGTAGCAAAACCACTGCATGTCGGACACTTACGTTCCGCGGTCATCGGAGAGAGCATCAAGCGCATCAGCCGCTATATGGGACACCATGTCATCAGCGATGTGCATCTGGGTGACTGGGGATTGCAGATGGGACTGATCATCGAGGAGCTGCATGACCGTCAGCCGGATCTGGTATATTTTGACCCGGATTATACCGGCGAGTATCCGTCGGAGCCGCCGTTTACGATTTCCGAGCTGGAGGATATCTATCCGGCAGCGAGCGCGAAATCCAAGGTAGATGCGGCATTCCGTGAGCGGGCACAGCAGGCAACCTTCAAACTGCAGAGTGGCTATGCACCGTTCCATGCGATCTGGAAGCATATCATGAACGTGTCCTTGAAGGATCTGAAAAAGAACTATGGCAATTTAAATGTATCGTTCGACCTCTGGAAGGGCGAGAGCGATGCGCAGCCATATATTCCGGGACTGATCGAGGATTTACAGAAAAAAGGTCTCGCCTATGAGAGCGATGGCGCGCTGGTTGTCGATATCGCACAGGAAGGGGATGCGAAGGAATATCCGCCTTGTATCGTCCGCAAATCCGATGGTGCGGCGCTGTATGCGACTTCCGATCTGGCGACGATCATCGAACGTGAGCAGGATTTCCATCCAGACCGCTACATTTACGTCGTAGACAAGCGCCAGGAGCTTCATTTTATCCAGGTATTCCGTGTGGCGAAGAAGGCGGGCATCGTCAAAGAAGATACGCCGATGATCTTCTTGGGTTTCGGTACGATGAACGGCAAGGACGGTGGTCCGTTCAAGACACGTGAGGGCGGTGTTATGCGTCTGGAGCACCTGATCAAGAATATCGATGAGAAGGTATATGAGAAGATTCAGGAGAAGCAGAAGGTTCCGGCGGACGAGATGACACGCACGGCGGAGATTGTCGGTCTGGCGGCACTTAAATATGCCGATCTTTCGAATCAGGCGACCAAAGATTACATTTTCGATGTAGACCGCTTTATTTCCTTTGAGGGAAATACAGGTCCACATATCCAGTATATGATCGTCCGCATCAAGTCCATTCTGGAGAAATACAAGGAACTGCGCGGTGCGGATGCTAAAGTGGTTCCGATCCGTCCGGCTGAGAGCGAGACAGAGAAAGCACTTCAGATGGCGCTCTGCCGTTTCGGCGAGGTGACAGAATCTGCATTCTACGAGACGGCGCCGCATAAGCTCTGCCAATACATGGCGGCAGTGGCGGATGCGTTCAATGCATTCTATCTGGAAAATAAGATCCTCTCCGAGGAGGACGCAGCGAAGCAGGCAGCCTTTATCAGCCTGATCACGCTGACCAAGCGGGTGCTGGATACCTGTATGGATCTGCTTGGAATGGAATCGCCGGAACACATGTAATCTGTAATATGGAGGAATCCTCATGAAAATAATAAAAATGTCCGTAGATACCTTCTGGAAGGGCGAAGTACGGGTACAGGGACAGATTGAGGATGAGACAAAGGTATATCAGACAAGAATTTTTATCAAGGGTAGTCAGATCTATGACTACTCTTGTTCTTGTGCGGAGGGAAATTCATTCCGGGGTCCCTGCGTGCATGCAAAAGCGCTTCAGGAGGCGTTTGCCCGCCAGCAGAAAGCCGAGCATACACTGCCGGTTTCGACTTCGCCGGAGATCCGGATGATGATCCGGGAGTACACGAACCGGGAAGTAGCGCGGATTCTGGGCGAGGAAGAGCGGGAACCGGTCTATCTGCATCCCTATTTACAGATCCGGCGCGGCGAAGTGCTTTTGGAGGCACGGATCGGACGGGAAAAACGGTATATTGTGAAAAACCTGCTGGAATTTGCACAGGCGGTTCACAGCGGAAAACGGGTGGAATACGGAAAAGGCATGGCGTTTGAACACGTCCCGTCTGCCTTTGCGCCGGAAAGCCGCCCATTTTTAGATCTTCTGCTGGAGGAGGCGGACGCCTACATACGCCATTATGAGGAGATGCGCGGTCATGCGGGGCTGCCGCTTCCGGTGATGCGGGCGTTAACGCTGGGATCTGCAGCGAGGGATCGGCTGTTTGATCTTTTAGAGGGAAAAGAAGTCCAGACGGAGGACGAGAAAGGTGCTGAACGTGTGTGCCGGGTTGAGCGCAAGGATCCGCGTTTCCCGGTGGAGGTGGAAGCAAGGGGCGATGGAATTGCGGTTACGGTTCCATCGGCTCTAACTTCGTTCCGGGGAGAACAGCGTCTGTATGTGGCAGATGGATTGCATCTGTTTGGATGCAGTGAACTGTATACAGAAACGATGGGCGTTTTTCTGGAGCAGATGGAACAGGGCGGAAGAGAGTGCGGAAGCCGGAAAGAGAAGCGGGAGCTGCTGGTTGGAAGCCGGGATATTCCGCTCTTTTATGCGCGGGTGCTGGAAGGCATGGAGGCACTTGGGATCTTGCAGAGCACGGAGATCGATTGGGAGAAATACCGCCCAGAGGCGTTGAAAGCCCGGTTTGAGTTTGACAGTGATTCGCCGGACGAGCTGCGTCTGCGTCCGACGCTTTCCTATGGAGATTTTACGTTTTCGCCGCTGGCGGACGAGCATGTTCCGCGGGAGATCTGCCGGGATGTACCGGCGGAATTTTATATCAGCCGCCTGATCACGCGGTACTTCTCTTACTGGGAGGATGAGAGCGGCGAGCTGGTGATCCGCGGGGATGAAGAAGCACTGTACCAGGTTCTGAGCGAGGGAATGCCGCAGTTTCAGGAGGTGGGCGAGGTATGGCTGTCAGAGTCTGTTCGCCATCTGCGCGTCCTGCCCCCGCCGGAAGTGTCGATGGGAGTTTCTCTTGGAGGCGGCTGGCTGGATCTGAAGATTGAGACGGCGGGAATCGACCCGGCGGAGCTTTTGCAGGTACTCAGTGAATACCGCCAAAAAAAGAAATATTACCGCATGAAAAATGGCGAATTTTTGCAGCTTTCGGGCGGCGGCCTGCAGGCGCTTGACAGCCTGACTGCGGATCTGGGACTGACAAAGAGTGAATTTCAGGCGGGGGAGGCGAAGATACCTGCCTACCGTGCTTTTTATCTGGACAGTCTCTCGGGCGACGGCAGGATGAAACTGTTTCAGCGGGATGAAGCCTACGGGATGATGGTGCGCGATCTAAAAACGGCGCAGAGTGTCAGCTATGCGGTTCCGGCGGTGCTGGAAAAGACGCTGCGGGAATACCAGAAGATCGGATATACGTGGATGCGGACGCTGGCGCGGTATCATTTCGGCGGGATTCTGGCAGATGATATGGGACTGGGAAAAACGCTGCAGGTGATTGCGCTTCTGACGGCATTTTATCAGGAAAAAACCGAGCAGAAAGCGGCTGGAAATGAAGGCAGTGGGTCAGAATTACCTCTTCCGTCTTTGATCGTCTGCCCGGCGTCGCTCGTCTACAACTGGGGACAGGAATTTGCCCGGTTTTCGCCGGGGATCCGCGTGCTTCTGATTGCCGGGACGGCGAAAGAACGGCAGGAACAGCTGGAGGAGCAGATGCGGATGGAGGCGTCTGAGGGGGCGCAGGTGATCATCACGTCCTACGATCTGTTGAAACGGGATCGGGCGGCGTATCTGGGACGCACGTTTGAATATGAGATTATTGACGAGGCGCAGGTCATTAAAAATGCAAAGACACAGGGAGCGAAGGCGGTAAAGGAGATTTCGGCGAATGCCCGTTTCGCCCTGACGGGAACGCCGGTGGAAAACCGGCTCAGCGAGCTTTGGAGCATTTTTGATTTCCTGATGCCGGGATTTTTATACAGTTACCGGAAGTTTCGTGAGCGGTATGAGCTGCCAATCGTGAAAAATCAGGATCCGGAAGCATTGACGGCATTGCGGCGGATGACGGGACCGTTTGTCCTGCGCCGCTTGAAAAAGGATGTGCTGCGGGAGCTTCCGGGCAAGGAAGAGAGGATCGTTTATTCGGCGGCGTCGGGGCGGCAGCAGAAGCTTTATACGGCGTCGGCGTTGAAACTGAAAGAGGCGCTGGCTGGCGGCGCGTGGTCGGGTAATGGAAAATTGGAAGTGCTTTCCCAGCTCATGCGGCTGCGCCAGATCTGCTGCGATCCGGCACTCTGTTTTGAAGATTATACGGGGGAATCGGCGAAGCTGGAGACCTGTGTTTCGCTGATCGCATCGGCGTCTGCGGCGGGACATAAGATCCTGCTCTTTTCCCAGTTTGCCTCGATGCTGGAGCGGATTCGGGAACGCCTTTTACAGGAGGGCATTTCGTCCCATCTTCTGGTCGGCGCGACCCCGAAGGAAGAACGCAGCCGGATGGTGCAGGCGTTTGCCTCGGATGAGGTTTCGGTGTTCCTTATTTCCCTGAAAGCCGGGGGAACGGGACTCAACCTGACGGCGGCGGATATCGTGATTCATTACGATCCGTGGTGGAATGTGGCAGCGCAGAACCAGGCGACCGACCGCGCGTACCGGATCGGGCAGGAAAAGCCGGTCACGGTATACAAACTGATCTTAAAGGATACGATAGAAGAAAATCTTTTGAAGCTGCAGAATGCGAAACTTGCGCTGGCGGCGCAGGTGGTTTCAGAGGGAATGGTTTCACTGGGCGATTTGAGCCAGAATGAACTGATGGAGCTGTTTGAACAGAATCCATAAAAAAATTTGCAGAAATAACGGGCAGGAGGAAAAAGCGTGAAGCAATGGAAACGATACAAATCATATATACTGCCATATAAGAGCGCCTTTATTCTGGGACCGCTCATGATGGTAACGGAGGTGCTGGGTGAGATTCTGCTGCCCAAATTTATGTCGATGATTATTAACCATGGCGTGGCGCAGAAAGACGGTGGATACATTCTCAAAATGGGATTTGTGATGGCGATTACCTCCTTTTTGATGGCGGCAGGCGGCATTCTGGGGGCATATTTTGCAGCGAAGGCGTCGATTTCCTTTACCAGCGATCTGCGCCGCGACTTATTTGCCAGAGTGCAGCAGTTTTCATTTAAAAATATCGATACGTTCAGCACGGGATCGCTGGTAACCCGTCTGACGAACGATATCCAGCAGGTACAGAACCTGATTATGATGGGACTTCGGATGATGCTGCGCGCGCCGGGCATGTTCCTGGGGGCGCTTGTGATGGCGTTCTGGATGAATGCGGAACTGGCAGCTGTCATCCTGGTGGTGATTCCGCTTCTGACGGCGGCGATCGTCTGGATCCTACGGACTGCCTACCCGCGGTTTACAGCCATGCAGAAAGCGCTGGATACGCTCAATAGCGGCATCCAGGAGGTGCTGACGAACGTGCGGGTGGTGAAATCCTTTGTGCGGGAAGACTACGAGGAAAAGCGGTTTGCCGACACGAACCGGGAGCTCAAGGAGGCAGGGCTGCGGGCGCTAAAGATCGTAATTGCGACGATGCCGGTCATGATGTTCGCGATGAATGTGACGACACTGGCAGTTGTCTGGTTCGGCGGAAACCTGATTATCGGCGGACGAATGGCGGTCGGGGATCTGACGGCATTTACGACCTACATTGTACAGATTCTGATGTCACTTATGATGCTCTCAATGGTATTTTTGCAGAGTTCTCGCGCGATGGCGTCCATCCGGCGAATCGATGAGGTGCTGGATGAGCCGATTGATCTGAGCGATGAAAATGCATCACAGAAGGACCGGAAGGTTGAGAAAGGACGCGTGGAATTTAAGGATGTTTCCTTTTCCTACCGCGAAGGCGGTGAGCCGGTTCTATCCCACATCAGCCTGACGGCAGAGCCGGGGGAGACGATCGGCATCCTCGGTGCGACCGGAAGCGGAAAAACGTCGCTGGTACAGCTGATTCCCCGCCTCTATGATGTGACAGAGGGGAGTGTGAGGGTGGATGGTATCGATGTGCGGGAGTATTCCCTGAAAAATCTCCGGGACGGCGTTGGCATGGTTTTACAGAAAAACGTCCTGTTTTCCGGCACGATCGAGGAAAACCTGCGCTGGGGTGATGAGACGGCGACGGAGGAAGAAGTGCGGCGGGCAGCAGTGTATGCGCAGGCAGATTCCTTTGTGAATTCGTTTGCCGAAGGCTACAAAACGGAGATGGGACAGGGCGGCGTCAATGTATCCGGCGGTCAGAAACAACGGCTGTGCATCGCAAGGGCACTCTTAAAGAAGCCGAAGATCCTGATTCTCGACGATAGCACCAGTGCGGTCGATACGGCAACGGAGGCGGCGATCCGGACGGCATTCCGGGAAGATTTGAAAGATACGACGAAATTTATTATCGCACAGCGGCTGAGTTCGCTGGAATACGCGGATCGGATTCTCGTCCTTGAGGACGGCAGGATTATCGGAGAGGGAACGCAGGAGAAGCTGCTGGCATCCTGTGAGGCGTACCGGGAGATCTATGAGACGCAATATGGAAAACGGGCAGACGGGGAGGTGATGGCATGATGGATGAAAAACAGATTGAAAGCCTGAAACGCCGATATGGCAGCCGCATAGCCGACGCGCCGAAACGCCGCCGGGGACCGGAACGGATGGCGGTCATGAAGGGCGGAAAGCCCAAGGCGGGCGGTCAGACGATGCTGCGCCTGCTTTCATACTTAAAACGCGACCGGATGGCGATGACAGTCGCCTTTTTCTGTGTGATCCTGGGGACGGTGACAAATCTGGCGGGCGCCTATATGCTGCGCCCGATCATCAACCGGTATATTGTGCCTTTAGATGGAAGCCGGGGCGATGTGGCGGGGCTGTTCCGTTCCCTGTGCGTGATGGGAGCGGTTTATTTAGTCAGCGTTGCCGCTGCCTATATGCAGTCGCGCATCATGCTGCAGGTGGCGCAAAACGCGCTGCAGCGGCTGCGGGAAGAGCTGTTTAACCATATGCAGACGCTTCCGCTTCGGTTTTATGATACCGGCAGCAACGGCGATCTGATGAGCCGTTTTACAAACGATGTGGATACGATCGGCATGATGCTCAGCAGTACGCTGGTGCAGCTTTTATCCGGCGCACTCAGTATTGTGGGAACGCTGGTCCTGATGATTTACACGAACGTGTGGCTGACGGTGATTACGCTTGCCATGATGCCGGTGATGCTGCGTGCCGGTAAATTTGTTGCCGGACGGAGCCAGAAATATTTCTCTGCCCAGCAGGCGGCGCTTGGCGCGATGAACGGCTATATTGAGGAGACCGTGCAGGGGCAGAAGGTCGTCAAGGTATTCTGCCATGAGGAGATTGCAGAGGAAGAATTTGGATGGCTCAATGCGGATCTGAAAGAAAAACAGATCCGGGCACAGTTTTTCGGCGGTGTGATGGGACCGGTCATGAATAATTTAAGCCAGTTAAATTATGGACTGACAGCCTGCATTGGCGGTCTGCTCTGTGTGTTCCGGAACTTTGATGTCGGTGGACTGACCGTATTTTTAGGCTTTTCGCGGCAATTTTCCAGACCGATCAACGAGCTTTCCATGCAGGTTGGAAACGTATTTTCGGCGCTGGCAGGCGCGGAGCGCGTGTTTGCAGTGCTGGATGCGGAACCGGAGGCGGCAGATGCGCCGGATGCGGTTTCGATCGCGCCGATCCGCGGTGAGGTGGTGCTTGACCATGTGACGTTCGGCTATGAGCCGGGGCAGATGATTTTGAAGGATATTTCGCTCTATGCGAAGCCGGGACAGAAGATCGCCTTTGTTGGCTCGACGGGAGCCGGAAAAACGACGATCACGAATCTGATCAACCGTTTTTATGATATACAGGGCGGCTCGATCACGGTGGACGGCGTCGATGTCCGCCGGATGCACCGGAAGGAGCTGCGGGAAAATATCGCGATGGTTCTGCAGGATACGCATCTTTTTACCGGAACGGTACGGGAAAATATTCGATACGGGCGGCTGGATGCCACGGATGAAGAAGTTATTGAGGCGGCAAAAACGGCATCGGCGCATTCCTTTATCATGCGTCTGCCGGATGGGTATGACACGATGCTGGAGGGCGACGGTGCAAACTTAAGCCAGGGACAGCGCCAGCTATTAAACATTGCGCGGGCAGCAGTTTCTAAAGCACAGATCCTGATTCTGGATGAGGCGACGAGTTCGGTCGATACGCGGACGGAGAAGCACATCGAGCACGGCATGGACCGGCTGATGGCGGACCGGACGACCTTTGTCATCGCCCACCGGCTTTCGACAGTCCGCAACGCCAATGCGATCATGGTGCTGGAGCACGGGCAGATCATTGAGCGCGGCGACCATGAAGATCTGCTGGCGCAGAAAGGGCGGTATTTTGAGCTGTATACCGGAATGAAGGAGCTGGAATAAGGCTTTTGTTGAGAATTAAATGAGAATTTGTATCCTGTACGCGTGAACTCACCTATATTGAAAAACGGGCGGATCTAGTGTATAATGGGAACACTTGAAATTTTTAAGTAAAATCGGATCACGTAAGCTGGAAAATAGAGCCGGATCCGTGGCAAATTTTGTACCCTTAGGAGGAATATCTATGAGTATCCGAGTTGGAATTTTAGGATATGGAAATCTGGGACGCGGCGTGGAGTGTGCGATCCGCCAGAATCCGGATATGGAACTGAAAGCAGTATTTACACGGCGTGCGCCGGAAACGGTCAAGATCCTGACCGAGGGCGTACCGGTTTATCATGTAGATGAGGCAGAGGCGAAGAAAGACGAGATCGACGTTTTGATTCTCTGCGGCGGTTCGGCTACGGATCTGCCGGTCCAGACCCCGAAATATGCACAGTGGTTTAACGTAGTGGACAGCTTCGATACCCATGCAAAGATTCCAGAGCATTTCGCAGCAGTCGATGAGTCCGCACAGAAATCCGGAAAGGTTGGCATCATCTCCGTTGGCTGGGATCCGGGTATGTTCTCCCTGAACCGTCTCTATGCAGCTGCATGCCTGCCGGAGGGCGAAAATTATACATTCTGGGGCAAGGGCGTCAGCCAGGGACATTCCGATGCGATCCGCCGGATCGAGGGCGTCAAGGATGCCAGACAGTACACAATCCCAGTTGAGAGTGCACTGGAGGCAGTCAGAAGCGGCAGCAGTCCAGAGCTGACCACCCGCGAAAAACACACCAGAGAGTGCTTTGTTGTGGCAGAAGAGGGCGCGGATCAGGCAAAGATCGAGAACGAGATCAAGACCATGCCGAACTACTTTTCTGATTATGACACAACGGTTCATTTCATCAGCGAGGAAGAGATGAAGCGTGACCACTCTACACTTCCGCACGGCGGTTTCGTGATCAGAAACGGAAAGACCGGATGGAATCAGGAGAATACACATGTGATTGAGTATCGTCTGAAACTGGATTCCAACCCGGAGTTCACTTCCTCCGTGATCGTTTGCTGTGCCCGCGCCGCATTCCGCATGAAACAGGAGGGAATGAGCGGCTGCAAGACTATTCTTGACATCCCGCCGGCATACCTTTCCGCAAAGAGCGGCGAGGAGCTTAGAAAGAACCTTCTGTAATCAAAAAGAACCTTTGAGGGTAATTGACAACAGAAAAAGTTACTTTTGATCAACCATATTTCTGCCCTGTATCCGTAACCGACAGATACAGGGCGGAAGTATCCATAGTTATGCACCCGGAAAAATCCAGTGTATGACGAATTTCGTAGAGGGTGAAGGTATGACACTTAAGAAGAACTATCCGGTGGGCTACAACGGGATCACGGACGGCGTGATCTGGCAGCAGCTCCTGCTTTTTTTCTTCCGGGGTCAGTGTCACACTTTCCGTCTGAGC
>ERZ1106973.2105-NODE-2105-length-16159-cov-3.524093_pt1 | contig 16159 bp, 16 predicted proteins | sample MGYA00403686_ERZ1106973 | MGnify/ENA primary metagenome ERZ1106973 (study PRJEB35170, sample SAMEA104062408) | human gut metagenome | biome: human gut; feature: human-associated habitat; material: faeces | place: Denmark | collected 2012-11-06 ...
AAACACTAAGGCTGTATTTTTGATAACTCCGGATTCTGTCATTTCATTCCAGAGGTCATTTCCTTCTCTTGAACGTTCTCCTACACCTGTAAAGATGGAATATCCACCATGTTCTGTTGCGATATTATGAATCAGTTCCTGAATTAAGACTGTCTTACCAACTCCGGCACCACCAAACAGACCGATCTTACCACCTTTTGCATATGGAGCTAAAAGGTCAATGACTTTGATACCTGTCTCAAACATTTCTACAACAGGGCTCTGGTCTTCAAATTTAGGTGGTTCACGATGAATCGCCCATTTTTCTTCTGATTCTACAGGTTCTCCTTTATCAATTGCTTCTCCAAGTACATTAAACATACGTCCTAATGTCTGTTTTCCAACTGGAACTTTGATTGGTCCACCAGTTGCTGTGACTTCCATTCCTTTGTGAAGTCCTTCACTGGCTGCTAACAGGATACAGCGTACAGTACGATTTCCCATATGCTGTTCCACTTCCATAACAACTTCTTTTCCTTTATTAACAACGGTCAAGGCGTCATGAATCAAAGGGAGCTGTTCAGTTTCAAATTCTACGTCGATTACTGGACCAAGAATCTGTACGATTTTTCCTTTTTCCATTTTATTTCCCTTCCTTCACTGTTACTCTTTCTTTAATGATTTAGCTCCGGCACACACCTCAGTGATCTCCTGAGTGATCGCTGCCTGACGAGCACGGTTATACATAAGTCCCAGTGATCTTATCATTTCTCTCGCACTCTTGCTTGCACCTTCCATCGCCATCATTCTGGCGTTTAATTCACTGGAAAATGATTCTACCATCGCACCATAGACAAGTCCTTTGATATAGTTTGGTGCCAGGCGGTCAAGCACCGCCTTTACGGATGGCTGAAATTCTGTCATATGTGATCTCTTTCCTTTTCCTGCAAACTCATACTGATCTGGGTTTAATGGTAACACACGGATCATCTTTGGTTCTGAGGTAATGGATGTGACCATCTTAGTATAAATGATATAGACTTCGTCAAGTTCTCCTGATACATATTCCTCGATCATTTTTTCTGCAATTCTTCTTGCTCTGTAGATCGTAGGATCCTGTGTTGTATAGAAGAAATCCTCGTCCATCTGGGCTGCATTTCTTCGTCCGAAATAATTACGTCCCATATATCCGATCACGAACAGTTTGTCATCTTCCTTAATATTCTCTTCTGCCATTTTTGTAATGTTATGATTATAGGCCCCGGCAAGTCCACGGTCTGCAGTCATCACAAGATATCCTTTTTTTGGATGTTCTTTCTTTCTTTTGTTTAAGAAAATGTGCTGAAGATCTGGCGTATGTGCCATGATATCAAGCAGAGATGCCTGAAGCATTTCAAAGTATGGAGTTGTGGCATCTAACTGCTTTCTTGCTTTCTTTAATTTGGAAGATGAGATCAGATACATCGCATTTGTGATCTTTAATGTATCTTCGATACTGTTCATCCTTGTTTTAATTTCTCTGATATTTGCCATAGTGATCACCTACTTTAAATAGGCTTCTATCGCCTCTTGGATCTCTTTTGCAATGTCATCTGTTAAGACTTTGCCTTCGTCGATCTTCTTCACTGTCTCTGGATATTTCTGTTCAAAGAATGCTGTCATTTCTTCTGTCTCTGCCTTTAATTCTTTGACTGGAACATCATTTAACATCTTATGACCTGCTGCAAACAGAAGTAAAATCTGTTTATGTAATGCCATTGGATGGTACAGTGGCTGTTTTAACAGTTCGATCAGATGAGATCCATAATTTAATGTTGCTTTTGTTCCATCGTCAAGGTCTGAACTAAACTGTGTAAATACCTCAAGTTCTCGATACTGAGCTAAGTCAATACGAAGGTTTCCGGCTACTTTCTTCATGATCTTTGTCTGTGCTGCTCCACCTACACGGGATACAGAAAGTCCAACATTGACCGCTGGTCTTACACCGGAGAAGAATAACTCACTTTCAAGGAAGATCTGTCCGTCTGTGATAGAGATTACGTTTGTAGGAATGTACGCGGATACGTCTCCTGCCTGTGTTTCGATGATCGGTAATGCTGTGATAGATCCACCACCAAGTTCATCACTTAATCGGCAAGAACGTTCTAGTAATCTTGAATGTAAGTAGAATACATCTCCAGGGTAAGCTTCACGTCCAGGTGGACGATCCAGCAGTAAGGAAATTGCACGATAAGCAACGGCGTGCTTAGACAGATCATCATATACGATCAAAACGTCTTTTCCCTGATGCATAAAATGCTCTGCGATCGCTGTTCCTGCATATGGTGCAATGTACTGTAAAGATGCAAGGTCACTTGCAGATGCGGATACTACGATAGAGTAATCCATAGCACCATGTTTACTTAATGTTGTTACGATCTGTGATACTGTTGATGCTTTCTGTCCGATCGCTACATAAATACAGATAACATCCTGTCCTTTTTGATTTAAGATCGTATCAACTGCGATCGATGTTTTACCTGTCTGACGGTCACCGATGATCAGCTCACGCTGTCCACGTCCGATCGGGAACATAGAGTCGATCGCTAAGATACCTGTCTGTAATGGCTGGTCAACAGATTTTCTGTCGATAACTCCTGCTGCCTCATGTTCGATTGGTCTTCTCTCGTCAGTTTTAATCTCACCTTTTCCATCGATTGGTTCTCCGATCGCATTAACGACACGTCCGATCATAGCATCTCCAACCGGGATATCTGCCTGTACGCCGGTTCTTGCTACTTTAGATCCTTCCATTAATCCATGATCGGAACCAAGTAAAACACAACCGATACAGTTTCTTTCAACATTCAGTACAAGTCCGTGGACACCTGTTTCAAAAATAACAAGTTCTCCATACATTGCCTGGTCCATTCCATAGACTGTTGCAATACCGTCTGCGATCTGAATGATTCTTCCTTCTTCTTTGACCTCAGTTTTCTGGTCATAGTTTTCAATTTGATCTTTTAATACAGAAACGACTGTTTCTGGATTGATACTGCTCACCTGATCCTCACCTCCATGTAAGTTTCTGCTGTAATTTTCTCATTTTTCCACTCAGGCTGTTATCATAAACGTGGTCTCCAACTTTCAGTACAAAACCACCGATCAAGTCTTTCTCTTCTTTTAAAGTAAGCTCTACCTTGTCCGCCTGATATTGTTTCATAAGATACTGTTTGATTCGCTCAAGCTGTTCGTCTTTTGGCATTGTCACATAGTCAAACTCTGCCTTAATGATCTTATCTGTCTTGCGTTTTAGTTCATCATAATACTCAACTGCCTCGTCAAAACAAGCGATATCATCATTATCACATACAACTTTTAAGAAACTTTTTATATCATCAGAAAACAACTTTTCCACCACATTTTCTTTTTCTTTCTTTGTGATCGTTGGATTCTCTAATGCACTTAAAAGTTCTTCATTTTCATGAAGCATGTCCTGTGCTTTTTGCAAACTTTCTTTTTTGATTCCAAGTTCAAACAATACCTGTCCATACGTCATGGAAATTCTCTTCATATGCTAGACACCTGCCTCTTTCAGGAAATCATCCAAAAGCTTCTCGTTGCCTTTGTCGTTTGCTTCTTTTTCCACAACTTTCGAAGCTGCCATAAGTGCGATACCTGCGATCTCTGTCTGAAGACCTGCGATCGTCTTTTGTTTCTCAGCTTCAATATCTTTACGGGCATTTTCTTTCATAAGAGCAATCTCTTCTTTTGTCTGATCCATCTTATTCTGGTATTCATTCTTGGCTCTTGCTCTTGCGTCGGAAACGATCTGTCCTGCCTCATCCTTTGCCTGTGCAAGGTTTTTCTCGTATTCCTGCTTGATCTCTTCTGCTTCAGCTTTCGTCTGTGCTGCATCATCTAAGTCACTTGAGATCATTTTTTTTCTTTTCTCCATGACCTCACTGACTGGACCAAATAAGAATTTTCTAAGCAACAGATAAAATACGACAATGTTGACGATCGGCCAGATAATGCCCCAGTCTAATTTCAGAAACATATCTTCCGCCTCCTACTTCTATTTCATTACGATTAACAGAATCGCAACAACCAATCCATAAATTGATGTAGCTTCGGCTAATGCACAACCAAGTAATAATGTTTTATTGATATTTCCAGCTTCTTCTGGCTGTCTTGCGATCGCTCCAAGTGCTCCATTTGTTGCAACACCGATACCAATACCTGCTCCTAAACCTGTTAATACTGCAATTCCTGCTCCAATAGCTGCTAATCCCATAGTTCTAATCTCCTTTTAAATAAAAATTAAATTTGTGTATCTGTCATGATACATCTTACTCAATTGATTCACTGATAAACAGTGATGTTAACAATACAAATACATATGCCTGCAACAACCCATCGAAAAAGTCGAAGTAACAACTAAATGGTAATGGCACGATTGCTGGTGCGATATGTGTGATCAATTCCATCAAAACGAATGCTCCTAAGACATTTCCAAAAAGTCGCATACACAGTGATAACGGTCTTGTAAATAATTCAAGGATGTTAATGGCCGCCATCATTGGCATAGGTTCCACATAACTGTGTATATATCCCTTCAATCCTTTCTCGTGGATTCCGGAATATATGATCAAAAACAAACTGATGATCGCTAATCCTGCGGTAACATTCAGATCTTTCGTTGGCGGTTTCGCTCTGAAAAATCCCGAAATATTTGCACAGCCAAGATAAATCAGAATTGTTCCAAGAAACGGTATGTAACGTTTCCCTTTTTCGCCGACCAGACCACCGATGAAGTTATAGATGAAACCAACTAAGGCTTCCACATAAACTTGCGGTCCTTCTGGTATGACTTTCAGGTTCCGTACGAATATGATGCAGAGCAACACTACGATTGCCATGATCACCCATGTTGTTACGGCTGACTGCGGTACTGGAATACCTCCACCGATGGGGATCGTAAAGCTTGTCTTAAGTGACAACTCTTCCATCAGATAATCTCCCAATGAACCCATTTTCTCCTCACCTTCTTTAATTTTAATTTTTTGCAGAGATTCAAGGGTTTAATTCCTGCAAAAGTAAAAGAGTGTCTACGATATATCTTGTAAACACCCTTGTTCTGGAAGTTATTTTATTCCTCAAATTTTTATTTGTCAATTCTTTTTCCGTTAAGATTGTGTTTGTTTTTTGTTTAATACTTACAAAGAACCACTTCTAAATTTAGTAAAAAGCACCAAAACATAAGGGTTTTCAGTGTATACAAATGAACATTGGTCAGTTTTTTCGTGTTAAGATCTGATAATTTTTTTCTGCTTCTTAACTGAATCTTAACTGTTTTTTATCATCTTCAAAGTGATTTTGTATACAAAAAAAGACATGCAAACTGTTGATCACTTCTAAAAAACTGTCTGCATATCTTATTTATTCATATGGCTTATATCTTATTTTTATATAACTTTGATTTTCTCTTCTAGTCTTCGATCATATTGATACGACGAATGTGTCTCTCATCATTTGAGAATTCTGTCTCAAGGAATGTATCAACGATATCAAGTGCTAAACCTTCTCCAACAACACGTGCTCCCATTGCAAGAATGTTTGCATCATTATGTTCTCTTGTTGCGTGTGCGCTGAATGTGTCACTGCAAAGTGCTGCACGGATTCCCTTAATCTTATTCGCTGTAATAGAGATTCCGATTCCTGTTCCACAGATTAAGATTCCTTGTTTTACTTCTCCGTCTTTGACTGCATTCGCTACTGCTTTTGCATAAACTGGATAATCACAGGATTCTTCTGAATAGCATCCATAATCTTTCACTGCATATCCTTTTTCTTCCAGATGTTTGATAACTGCCTGTTTTAATGCATATCCACCGTGATCACTACCAATACCTATCATTTTGTTTCCTCCTAGTCTTTCTTGCCATATTTTCTTAACTAAACGGGCAATCTGTTCAAAACAGCGCTCGTAGTCGTCATCTTCCATGCCGTATGGGTCAATGATCGCACCTTCCACTCTGGCATATTCGTTCAATGTCGCGATCTCTTTGTATCCATGATATTCTTCTAAAATCTTATCTTTCTGCTCTTCTGTCATGGTTAAGATCAGATCGCTTTCTTCTACTTCTTCCTGCGTAAGCTGCGCCGACCGAAAATCAAGACTTTCAATCCCGCATGTCTTTATTACCATGTCTGCTGCTTTGACATGGACAGGTTCTGGAAATAATACGACCAGCCCTCTTGAGATCACTTCAATATTCTTCTGATCTGCATCCAAAAGATACTGGCGAAGGATCGACTCTGCAATAAAGCTTCGGCACGTATTATTCGTACTCACCATTATTATCTTCTTCAAAATATTCTCCTTTTTAAATACGGAGGATTTCATGTCCTGCTGCTTTTACCATACGGTTCATGATCGCCTCACTTAAGGGTTCACCTTCAAATCCTTCGGAATAGATCATATCAACATCCTTATGGTCAAATTCTCTTAATACATCATATAAATGTGCTGTTACTGTCTCGAGATGTGCTCTCTGTCCTACAGAAACAACTTCATCTGCCTGATAGAGGTCTTTTGTCTCATCCGATGCAATGATTCCTATCTTCTTACCCTGTTCCTTTTGTTCTTTCGCAAGCTGATTGATATGATCAACGACTTTCTCCTGATCATCGCCTAATACAAGCACCATCTCCGCCTTTGGTGCATAGTGTTTGTACTTCATTCCAGGTGCTCTTGGAATTCCGTGATCGCTTGCTTTTAAAGATGTATTCATCAATACTTCACACCCAAGAAATTCTTCCATGGACTCCTTTGTGATCCATCCTGGTCTTAGGATCACTGGAACTGTTTCTGTAAAATCAATGATCGTTGATTCTACACCTACCATAACAGCTCCCCCATCTAAGATCATCGGAATCTTTCCATGAAGATCTTCCATGACATGTTCTGCTTTTGTCGGACTTGGACGCCCAGATGTATTCGCACTTGGTGCTGCGATCGGCACTCCTGATCTTCTGATCAGCTCTAATGCAACTGGATGATCCGGCATACGGATCGCTACTGTATCAAGTCCGCCTGTCACACAATCTGGTACCTGATCCGCTTTCTGCAAGATTACCGTCATAGGTCCCGGCCAGAAATGTTCCATCGCACGTCTTGCATTGTCTGGAATCTCTTTGACCAGAGATTCTACCATCTGCATATCACATACGTGAAGGATCAATGGATTATCAGAAGGTCTTCCCTTCGCTGCATAGATCTTCTTTGCCGCATCAGGAAGTAATCCATTCCCTCCAAGACCATAGACTGTCTCTGTTGGAAATGCAACAAGTTCGCCTGCTTTGATCAGCTCTCCTGCTTCTTCCATGTCCTTTTTGCAATCTTCCATATTATTAATTTTTACAAGTCTTGTTTCCATATTAAACTCTCCTGACTTTTAATCTTTCTTCAATGATTAAATGTAGTCATTTGGATTTATTATAACATTAAATATGAAAAAAATAAAGTATTGCACCATTGAGACTTCGCAATTTATACTTTTGATACTTACATCATATAATAGAAAGAAAAAGGATGTTCTTCCTATGAATCAACAACATCGTTTCATCTTCTGGGGTGTTCTTCTGATCGTCGTTTTATTATCTGTTTCTTCTATTACATTCCCTATCTTTGTTGCACAGACTGTCAAGAATCAAAATGTGATCTGTATCGATGCCGGACATGGCGGTTCTGATCCTGGGAAGGTTGGAAATTCGAATATTTTAGAAAAGGATATCAATCTTTCTCTTGCATTAAAGCTTCAAAAACTTCTGGAAAAGAAAAATTATAAAGTATATATGACAAGAAATGGGGACTATAATCTTGCGGATTCGAAAGAAAATGAGAAACGAAGTGATCTATCCAATCGAAAGCAGCTCATTTTTGAGAATGATCCTATGGCAGTGATCAGCATTCATCAGAATAGTTATCCAAGCAGTGATGTCCATGGAGCTCAGGTTTTCTATCCGCAAGGGTCTGAGAAATCAAAGCAGTTAGCGGATCATATCCAGTCTGCTTTGATCAAGGGGCTTGATCCGAACAATCACAGGGAAGCAAAGGCAAATGCTGAGTATTATCTGTTTCGGGATAATCCTTATCCGATCGTGATCGTGGAGTGCGGGTTTCTGAGCAACCGAAAGGAAGCAGGACTTTTGAACAGCGGGGAATATCAGGATAAGCTGGCATATACGATCTATATGGGAGTGGCGGAGTATCTGAATGGCAGAAAATGATCATGGGAAACTGCACAAATAGTGAAATACTGATCAGGACGAAAATATGAAAAGGAACATTTCCGGCGTGCCTCTGCATTGGAAGGATAAAAAACCGCCGGAAATGCGAGAATTTCCGGCGGAGCATTTTTATAAAAATTATTCGAGTACGAGTGTACCGTCACCTTCGGCGCGGATCGCAGATTTGAAGAACTCTTCAAATGCCTTTTCCATGTAAGCCATATCCTTGGAACCGGCAGTCTCATACGGAGAGTGCATCGCTAACTGCGGAAGTCCGATATCCACGGTATTCATGGATACCTGCGCCATTGCAATATTTCCCAGTGTACTTCCACCTGCCGCATCCGAACGGTTGGCAAAAAACTGCACCGGTACACCTGCCTTTTCACAGATTGCCTTGAAAATCGCAATACTTACTGCATCACTGGTATATTTCTGACCGGCATGAGATTTGATCACGATTCCTTCGTTCATATAGTTACAGTTATTTACATCTGTCTTCTGCTGATAATTCGGGTGTACTGCATGTGCATTATCACAGCTCAGCATAAAACTTCCGGCAACTGCACGATAGAAATCTTCCTCATCCTTTCCCAGTGCCTTGTTGATCCGCCAAAGCACATCCGACAACAATGTCGATGCTGCTCCCTGCTTGGTTCCTGATCCAACCTCTTCATTGTCAAAGCAGGCAAAAACATTGATATTCTTTGCATTTTCTCCTGCAAGGAAACCATTCAGCGACGCAAACGCACACTGCAGATCATCCAGCTGTGGACAGGATAAGAATTCATTCTCTCTTCCCCATACAGATGGCTCCATCCGGTTATACAGGAACAGATCCATACCATAAATCTTCTCTTCTTCTACGCCAATCTCTTCTGCAATCAGTTTTTTCATCTCACCCGGTTCTTTTGCCGATCCAGCAAAAACCGGAAGCATGTCTACCTGTTTGTTGATCGCACGGCCTTCATTGACTGCGCGGTCCATATGGATTGCAAGACTTGGAATCATCAGAAGATCTCTTTCTACCTTGACCAGTCTGGTCTCCATTCCACTGTCCGTCTTTACAATTACGCGCCCTGCTACCGATAACGGACGGTCAAACCAGGTAGAGCAGATCATTCCGCCATAGCCTTCTGTATTCAGAACCGTGTATTTTTTCTTCACCTCAATCTCTGCATTCTCTTTGATCTTAAAGGTCGGTGAGTCACTGTGGGACGCAGTTACATGAAAGCTGTACTCATCCAGTTGGTTTCCGACTTTAAATGCAAGAATGCTGGAATGGTTGCGGGTCACATAATATTTTCCGCCTTTTTCTATTTTCCATTTTTCCGATTCTTTCAGCTCCTGAAATCCTTCTTTTGTAAGAATATCCCGGATTGATTTTACTGCATGAAAAGCAGTCGGCGAGTTCTTTATAAATGATGTGAGTTCTTTAATTGTCTGGTTCTCCATAATGTTCCTCCTGGCATTTCAGCCCCTTTATTTTCCAGATTCTTTTGCACGTTCACACTCGGCAAGCTTCAGCATGATAATTCCAAGTGCAGTCAGCACTACCGGTGTGATCACATTCATTGCAAAGGTAAATGGATTTTTGTTATACATTCCCATTATACAACAGATCAGTGTCACAAAAAACACCATCCTCCAAAAAAGTATGCGATCTTCTGATTTTTCACAAAACGGTATTCTGCCGGAATCCGGTCAATACATTTCCTTTAATTCTACTAAATTCCCCTTTATTCTGCAAACTGTCTAATGATGTCTTTTACAATAAGGACTGCTTTATCCATTCCTTCTACCGTGATATGCTCAAATACGCCATGGAATGCATGTCCGCCCGTTCCAAGATTCGGACACGGAAGTCCTTTGAAGCTGAGTCTTGCACCGTCTGTTCCCCCACGGACCGGTGACACGATTGGTGTAATACCTGCATGCTCAATCGCTGCTTTTGCGTAATCGATCAGCTGCATGCACGGTTCAATCTTTTCGCGCATGTTGTAATAAGATTCTACAATCTCAACTTCCACTTTTCCTTCGCCGTACTTTTTATTCATCTCTTCTGCGATATCACGAAGTTTCTGTGCTCTTGCGTCAAAAGATCTGCGATCAAAATCACGGATAAAGTATTTCATCTTAGTCGTTGTCACATTTCCCTGCACACTGACCAGATGATAGAATCCTTCATATCCTTCGGTTGTCTCCGGTCTTTCATTTACCGGAAGCATCTGGTGGATCTCGGTTGCAATGGTCTGTGAATTAACCATCACGTCTTTTGCTGATCCCGTATGTACGCTGACACCGTGAATGGTGATAAATGCAGTCGATGCATTGAAATTCTCGAACTGAATCTCGCCTTCCTCATCACCGTCCAAAGTGTAAGCATAGTCAGCACCAAAACCTTCCACATCAAAATGCTTTGCTCCTCTTGCAATCTCTTCATCCGGTGTAAATCCGATGCAGATCTTTCCATGCGGAAGTCCTTCTTTGATGATCTCTTCTGCCACGGTAAGAATCTCTGCGATTCCCGCCTTGTCATCTGCCCCAAGAAGTGTGGTTCCGTCAGTTGTGATCAGAGTTCTGCCCTTTAATTCTGCAAGGTACGGGAACTCATCTACTTTCAGAATATCTCCGGAACCTTTCAGGACAACGTCCTTCCCGTCATAATTCTCAATGATCTGTGGCTTTATATTTTCCCCTGATGCATCTGCCACAGTGTCCATATGCGCAACCAGACCAAGCGACGGCTTGTCTTCGCATCCAGGAGTTGCAGGGATGTGTCCATATACATATCCCTTGTCGTCCACTCTTGCATCTGCGATTCCAAGACCTTTCATCTCTTCTACAAGCATTCTTGCCAGTACCAGCTCTCTGTCTGCTGACGGGACAGTATCGCTTGTCTCATCACTGGTTGTCCATACCGGAACGTAGTTTAAAAATCTTTCGTAAGCTCTCATATTGTTAGGTTCTCCTTTGCTTTTCTTAGTTTCATTTTATTACATAAATTGTCGGATGTACATTGGCGAATGTCGACAATTTATGGGGTTTTATTTTGTTTAATATTTTCGCCAAAATAAAAGTTTTTCACTTTTTCAGGTGTTGTATGTTTCCATTTGTGATAGTTTTTCGGTTCTACTTTTTCTTAATATTGTAGATTTTTCTACAGCATAAGTTCGTGGTAAACTTCGCCGTATAGGTTTTTCCATTTGGCGAGACCGTCTTCCAGGATCATGTAGCTGTGAGCGCTGTTTTCTTTTGGGATGGAAACGGAGCCTGGATTTAAGTAGAGGTTCTCGTTTCCGAATGGTTCCCAGGCTGGTACGTGGGTGTGACCGTGTAGGAGAATATCGCCTGGCTGCATTGGGATTGGGGTCATGACGTTATGATGGTGTCCATGGGTGGCGTAAATGATCCTGTTGCCGCACGGGATCACTGCATAATCTGCCATGATCGGAAAATCCAGTACCATCTGGTCTACCTCTGTGTCACAGTTTCCGCGTACACAGAATAATTTCTCTTTGACTTCATTTAACATTTTGATTACCTTTTTGGGTTCGTATTCCAGCGGAAGATCATTTCTTGGTCCATGATACAGGATGTCGCCCAGAAGTAACAGTCTGTCCGGACATTCTTTTTTCATCGCATCCAGCATTTCCAGACAATAATATGCGGATCCGTGAATATCTGATGCAATCATTAGTTTCATAACGTTCGTCTCCTTTTCTTCTATCTTTTTGGTAAATATTTCTGTTTCTGTAAATCTTTCATAATTATAAATAGGGGGATTGCGTAGCAATGGAAATGGAGCAATCTGGTATCATCATAAATATTCTGCCGTAACAGATTTTTCACTCATTTTCATCTCAGACGGTGTACCGGCAAACAGCAGTCTTCCTCCGGCATCTCCTCCTTCTGGTCCTAATTCTACCACATAATCAGCGGATTTGATAAATTCTATGTTATGTTCGATAACAAAAATGGAATTCCCTTCATCCACCATCTGGTTCAGAAGCTTTAACAGACTCCGGACATTCTTGATATGCAATCCGTTTGTCGGCTCATCAAGAATGAAAATACGGTCTTTACTTCCGAGATAGGAAGCAAACTTCATTCGCTGCAACTCTCCGCCGGATAAAGTAGAAAGTGCCTGATTCAGGTGCAGATAAGAAAGTCCTACTTTTTCCAGAGGCTCCAGCGCTTCGCTGATCTTTGTTCCCCTGAAGAATTCCCCTGCCTGTGCAACAGTCAGATCCATCACTTCCGCAATATTCTTTCCATCTACTTCGTATTGCAAAACTTCTTTTGAATACCGCAGTCCTTTACACACATCACAGGTCGTCTCGATGTCATCCATAAATGCCATATCCGATACGATCACTCCTTTTCCCTTACATGCCGGACACTTTCCTGCGCCGTTAAAAGAAAACAAAGATGCCTTCTGACCGCACCGCTTTGCAAATATTTTCCGGATTTCATCTGCGACTCCCAGATAGGTCGCCGGAGTGGATCTGAGACTTGCACCTGCAGCGCGCTGGCTTACAAACACCACATCCTCTCCCATACTGCGGTAAAAGCTTTCCATCAGAGAACTTTTTCCGGATCCGGCAACACCAGCGATCACAACCAGATTTCCTATTGGAAATTCGATGGTAATGTCCTTCAGATTGTGAAGATGGATATGCTCCATCCGCCATATTCCTTTCGCTTCCCTTGCCTTTGCTTTTAGAGAAGTAGTAAGCCGCATCTCTTCTCCAGTCGGCGTATCACTCTCTAAAAGTTCCTTATAACTGCCTTCAAATAAAACTCTTCCACCGGCCATTCCCGGTTCCGGACCCATTTCCACAATGTGATCGGCCATCTCGATCATTTTCCGGTGATGCTCCACCAGAACAACCGTATTTCCACCATCTCTCAATTTTTCCAGTGCACGGCGCATCCGCTCAATATCATGATTATGAAGCCCTGCACTCGGTTCATCCAGAATATACAACAAATCAGAAAGCGAGGAATTCAGGCATTTTGCAATCTTGCATCTCTGGATCTCTCCACCAGATAAAGTAGATAACCCTCTGTCCAGAGACAGATATCCCAATCCGATATCTATAAGTGCAGACAGTTTGGTATGCAGTGTATCCTGAATATCTTTTGCAAGCGGATCTTCTATTTGGTCAATCCACGCACGCAGCTCGGATAATGGAAGTTTTATTACATCAGCAATATTTTTCCCGTCAATTTTGCAGGACAACACCTTCTGATTCAATCTTGCCCCATTACACTCCGGACAAACTCCATGACTGGTGATCGGATCCAATAACTCCCTGTGAAGTTTTCCTTCTTCCGAATTTAGGACACTGCGGTACATCCGATGCACAAGACCTTCGTATTTCGCAGTTTTCGGCCATCCTTCCGGTGGATTCTTAAGACGTATCTGCGGTGAATACAAAAACAGTTCCAATTCTTCTTCGGAATAGTCTTTAATCTTCTTATTCAGATCAAACAATCCACTGTTTGCATAGCGGATCCATCTCCACTGCCCCGGCTCAAATGCCACATAATGGATCACCCCGTCATCATTCAGACATTTATCAAAATCCACCAGCTTATGCACATCCAGATCTGTCACTTCTCCAAGTCCGTTACACCGCAGGCAGCATCCCTGTGGATGATTGAATGAAAAGCTGTCCGAATAACCGACAAAAGGCTGTCCCACTCTGGAAAATAAAAGCCTCAGAAGGGTATAGGTATCCGTATAAGTTCCAACCGTCGACCGCTGATTCGGCGACGGCTTTTTCTGATTGATCACAATTGCTGCCGGTAGATTCTCAATCCGTTCTACATGCGGTCTTCCGTATTTTGGAAGATATTGCTGCACAAAACTCGGGAAAGTATCATTTAATTCCCTGCGTGACTGCGCCGCAAGAGTATCCAGAACCAGCGAAGATTTCCCGGAACCTGATACTCCGGTAAATACGGTGATCTGATGCTTTGGTATCCGGATGGATACATTTTTCAGGTTATTCTCCGTCGCATGGTGAACAATAATCTCATTTGTTTCCATATATTTATATTCCTCTGTTTTACTCTTTCTACAGTAATTTCTGTATTTCTTATTGTATCTTTATCAAAAAAGAAAGTAAATAGCAAGTTTTGGTTGACTTTAGTATGGTAGATTGATAATATAGTGACGTGACATTTTTTGAAATTATATGAGGAGAGATTATTATGAAAAAAATAACAGCACTCGCACTTACTTCAGCAATGGTATTATCCCTTGCAGCATGCGGAGGTTCATCTTCCGATACAAAAACTTCAGATGATTCAAAAAAAGCATCCAAAAGCGATGTAGAATACGTTCAGGACAAAGGAACCCTGGTAGTTGGAATCACTGATTTTGAACCAATGGATTACAAAGATGATAACGATGAATGGATCGGTTTTGATGCTGATATGGCAAAAGCATTTGCAAAAAGTCTTGGCGTTGATGCTGAATTTGTCGAGATCGACTGGGACAATAAAGTCATGGAGCTGGATGGAAAAACCATCGACTGCGTATGGAATGGTATGACACTTACTGATGAAGTAACCAGCGCAATGGCATGCACCTCCGCTTACTGTAACAATGCGCAGGTAGTTGTTGTTCCTTCTGATAAAGCAGACAAATATCAGGACAAAGACAGTCTGAAGGATCTTTCTTTTGCAGTTGAATCCGGAAGTGCCGGAGAAGAAGCTGTAAGCGGAGAAGGATATGACTACACTGCGGTTTCTTCACAGTCTGATGCCCTGATGGAAGTTGCAGCCGGAACCTCTGATGCAGCAGTCATCGACCTTCTGATGGCCGGTGCTATGGTCGGAAAAGGTACCGGATACGAAAATCTGACTCATACCGTTGAGCTTACTACCGAAAAATATGGTGTTGGATTCCGCAAAGGTTCCGACCTTGCAGACAAACTGAACGAATTCTTCAAGACAAGCTACAATGATGGTTCTATGAAGAAATGCGCTGAAACCTATGGGGTTCAGGATGCCATCATTGAACAGAAATAATATTTAAGGCAGGAACTTTTTATGGATCTGATTATGAAACAAATGCCGGTCGTAGTGTCCGCACTGAATGTCGGCTTTTTACAAACTTTAAAATTATTTATTGTGACGCTGGTCGGTGCCCTTCCTCTCGGACTGGTCATTGCCTTTGGCTCCATGTCTCATTTTAAGCCTCTTAGCTGGCTTGCGAGACTGATCGTCTGGGTGATCCGTGGTACCCCGCTGATGATCCAGCTTCTGATCATCTACTATTTCCCCGGGCTGGTCTTACATAACCCGATCTGGGGTGGTGGTGAAACAGGACGATTCCTTGCAGCAGCCGTATCTTTTATCATCAATTACGCCTGTTATTTTTCAGAAATCTACCGCGGTGGAATCCAGGGTGTTCCGGAAGGTCAGAAAGAAGCCGGTCTTGTACTTGGTATGACAAAGCATCAGATCTTTTTCAAGATCACACTCCTTCAAATGATCAAACGCATTGTACCACCGATGTCAAATGAGATCATCACCCTGGTAAAAGATACTTCTCTTGCACGTATTATCGCGCTGCAGGAGATCATCTGGGCAGGACAGGCATTTATGAAAGGCTCACATGGCATCTCCGGTGCTATCTGGCCGCTGTTCTTTACCGCTGTTTATTATCTTATTTTCAATGGTATCCTGACCGTTCTTCTCGGACGCCTTGAAAAGAAACTGGAATATTTCAGATAAGGAGAATTCATATTTATGCCAATCTTAGAAGTAGAACATATCAGTAAATCTTTTAATAAGACTCCTGTCTTAAAAGACGTTGGATTTAACCTGGAAAAAGGACAGGCTGTTTCCATCATCGGATCTTCCGGAAGTGGAAAGACAACGCTTCTCC
>ERZ1106973.2106-NODE-2106-length-16157-cov-14.124891_pt1 | contig 16157 bp, 21 predicted proteins | sample MGYA00403686_ERZ1106973 | MGnify/ENA primary metagenome ERZ1106973 (study PRJEB35170, sample SAMEA104062408) | human gut metagenome | biome: human gut; feature: human-associated habitat; material: faeces | place: Denmark | collected 2012-11-06 ...
TTTAACTTAAAACCCCCCTTACCATTTCCCCATTTCACGTGCAAAAGGGCAAGCGATTTCTCGCTCACCCTTCATCACATTATCCGTTATAATCAGCAGCTTCTTCCAGCCTGCTCTGTTCACTATCAGTGCCCTTATGATAATCAACAAAACCTTCAGCATATTCTTCATCACCACTAGCATACTCAGTCTTAGCCCATTCATCTCTAGCTTCTAAAACTAATCTACCACCTTCATTATTAACTACACTATCTTCTGTTTTCAAAATAAATCTGTAATTACGCATACTTACCAACCTCCTTTGCTTAATTAGGATAACTATACATATTAAATCCATTAATACCATCCACACCACTAATAAACAAGCATCCTTCTGTCAAAGTGTCAGTGTTAGCTGTAATTTCAGTTATTTCAGCAGGCGATGTGCTTAAATTTATAACATTAGTTTTATTACTAGCTATAACAAAAGTAGAAGTATTAACACCAGTTATCTGCATTTCACTAACATATAACTTTGTTCCTATAACCTTTGAGCTTTTTATTACAATACTATCATCGGTATTAAATTGATTAATAAGCATTGATGTAACAGGTGTTTTAGCGCTGTTGACATATAATCCATATCTTATAATTATTGATTGAAGTCGGTACAAATTAACTGTTAATGCCTGTGAACCAAAAACACAATCCTTATCAATCAGTCGCATGGTGTTATTACTTTGTGTAAACGAAGCTCTAGCTTCAGATAATACAGCGTTACCAACTATATTGTTGTTTCTTATAAGCTGTGTTATAAATTTCTGCCCGTCTGTATCTATAGGGCATTCCACTCCGGTATTTGCAGATAAGTCTATATAGTTATCACAAACAACAACGTTAACAACTGCGCTTCTTATTTCGATTGGACTTATTGTTCTTGACGGGTTGGCAGTTTTAACGGCTTTACATATATCTGTCATTACATTTGAATTAAATGTAAAGTTTTTACCCCCATAGAAAATTACAGCGCCTTGATTATAATTTTTAATAAGGTTTCCACTTATTTCAATGCTTTCGCATAAAGCATTAAGTTTAAAGCAAGGTTCTGCAAAAGCTAAATCTGTTTTTCCTCCACCATCTATTATGTTCCCCCTTATTAATGCGCCATGAATCATATAGTCAGTACCACCCATAGATGATGGCGGTGCCACAAAACGATATTTACAGTCTTTAACAATATTGTTTTCAATCACAATATCGTCACAGTTTACAATTTCAAGCACATCAAGATTACAATTAGTAAAAGTGTTTCCAATTATCCTAATTCCAGTATGCGTAATAGGGAATGTGTTCACGGCGTGTGTTTCAATACAAGCTGAAATACTTCCGTTCTCACCGTCAAATATACAGTTTTCAATTGTAATATTTTCACAAACTGTATTGTCATAAGGTTGCATTAAAGGTGCATTAGCTTCACCCGTATGCTCTATTTGAATCAGAGTATAATCATCTGTTGCAGTGTATTTCTCTTCTGTGTATATACAATTGATAGCTTTGCATTCTTTACAGCCAGCAAATTCCAATGCATGTGAAGCTGGAATGTTTTTACTTGTTATGTTTTCAATAATAACGTTTGTTGCATGGCCAATTCTAATATGTGAAAATAGCTGATTGTTTTCACCAGTAATGATTGTTGCATTTTTAAAAATGATATTGGATGGCCCAGTGTATCCGGGATAAATTCCGTTAGGTTTATAGTTTGTTATAAAAGCATATCCATCAAGTGTTATTACTGAATAATTGAAATCAATAATGCTGTTTGCTGGCAAAGCTATAAAACTTGCGTTTTCTGCTGTTCCGTTTACATAGTAGTTGCCTTTTATGATATTAAGATTTCTACCATATGAAACTGCATTAAGAAAAGCATTTAACCGCGTGAAGCAATCAACATTATCCATAATACCATATTGCCTAGTGTTTACAGTTTTCGTTAAAAGAACAGCAAATCCGTTTTGAATAGGAATGCACATGCCATCATCTGCAATTACGTTTTCTGGGAGTGAATTTGTAATTAAATATACCCCTTCTCCACCATCCCCAATGGTTAATCTTCCACCAGTTATATAAATCTTTCCAACTTTTAAAGTTAAGCTTTTAAGTGCTTCTCCTGTTGGAACGCTTATTGCTATTGGTTTTATAGTTCTTAAAACTAATTCGTCAGAAATTAATTCTAGCGTGTTTGTTGCATTCACTGTGATGTTTCCAGCATTTAAGTCTACGTTACCACTATACTTTTCTACTTTAGTCTTGCCGAATAAATTGAAAGTATTATTTTCACCTAAATCTTCATAATCCTTAGTAACCCCACTAATCTTTCCATCAAAATAGTTATGACTTCCAGTTACATCAATTCCAATCGCACCTGTCCCATGGATATTAATATTCCTATAGATATCATCGTTGCTGTCGGTCACGATATAAGCGGTACCTAAGTTAGTAGAAAGCCCTGTCATTTCCAGTCCATCCACCAGCAAACCGCCATCCGTTCCACCAATTCTAAGACAAGCGTCAGAAGCTATCTCGCAAATAACATCACAGATATTAACAGCGCTTCCATCCTTCTGAATATTAATAGAAGTATAGCAATCCCTTACTAAACATCCTTTGATGTCAATATGGTTACCTATCAATTCTATTGCATCTACACGGTTAACCTGCGAAGACATCTTAGCATCCAGAGTCACATTTAGAATTCCAGCGTCAGTAACCGTACCAGTAATCAGATGTGTGGTAGCACCACCATCCAGCACCAAACTTACTGCATATCTTCCAAAGCCCAACAGTGTTACACCTGATTTCAGAACCAGCGGGCTAGTTAAATACTTACCAGCAGGGAGGTAAACAATTCCACCTCCATTAGCCGCCGCATAGTCAATACAATCCTGGATAGAGTCATGCTCATTCGTCGTTCCATCGCCTTTAGCTTTAGGTACACCCATTGGTGGATATTTAACGTTCAGAATAAAATTAGAAAGAATTTTATCAATTACTTCTTCAATAGCCCCACTACTTATATATTCTTCAATCATTTGTTGAATATATTCTGGTAGGTTATTGTTATTCTTAATCAGTTCATTAAGAATATCCCGCATCTTACCCATTGTTTCCATGTAACTAATCTCGTCCCCATATATCAGAGGTAAAACGTGCTGTGTCCAGAACGCAAACGGTTTAATTACACTAAAGTCTTTGTTTCCGTTTAAATCTCCTATCATGATAACCTCCTTACGCCCATAAGCCGAAAAACAGTTCTTCTAACTCCTCAATAATCATCATATCAATGTTCAGGAATGTTTCTCTAAACTCTTTCAACAATGAACTATAACTCTGTGTTCCCTGTTTTCCTTTAATAGTTTCGATGTAGTTCTCTAAATTTGTAATATCAGTATTACTTAAAACATTACTATTAGTAGAACTGTTAGAATTGTTTTCTGTGTTCTCGTCCGTTCCCGTACTTCCTGTTTGTGTTCCTGTTCCGTTTCCTGTTGTTGTAACGATGTTTAAATCGTCATTAATTGTAGCATTAGTAAGATACTTACCAGCTTCAAGGTCTGTTATAGCACCTTGCGGGGTGTCAGAGTACATCTGTTTTCTCTTACCTGTGTCACTTGAAGAACCTGTGTCTGTTGACGTTGTATCATTTTTAAATGTTACATCAGCCCGTCTATTTGCGTCTGAACTTGTGTAAACTTCTGTGTCTGTCTTTGTAGACGTATCTCTAGTTCCCGTGCTGTCAACTTTTCTTTCTCTTGTTAAGTCAACATCAAACATAGGGTTAAAAGCGAGTAGTTCACTTTTATAAAGCTGGTTATAGAATGGCATTATCTCATTCAGTTTAGTACACAGTTTCAACTTCCACAATCCTACCGTTTCATGTGCAATTTCTCTTGTGTAATAATGTCGTAGAATTTTTGTTTCAAGTACACTACGATACTTTTCATCAAAAATAGGAAAGTCAAAATCAAACACTTTAGGCAAACAGTTTTTTATAACCTGTTCAATATTCATGTAACCTACGCTTTCATCAAGTCCAGCAGAGGTTTCACAAATGTATCTAACTTCTGTTGTGTATCTACTCACCTGTTGCACCTCCCTCTAATTCTTCCTCTGGCTGAACCACCTGAATATCTTCACGGTATTCAACGTCAATGTTAAGACCGAACATAGCGTTAATCTTAGCACACGCCTGTTTTCTCATTTCAAGTCTTGTGTATCTTGACGCAACTGTTGAACCCATGTTTCTTGTAACTTCGTCATTCAGCAATCGTTCTTTCTTGTGCATGTTTACGTTTGAAATACCTAAGTAAGTCATAGCTTCGTTCCATATCTGGAACTTAGTCTGCATAACCTTGTCAGCAACATAAGGTGCTCCTGTGGTTATAGCCTGTATCTTCTTAACGTCAAGGTCTTTAGTACCGAAGATAAAAGGCTCATTTCCCTCATACTGTGCGTACAGATTTTTCATTGTAAGACGCTGATTTTCGTCACATAAAATTGCAACAGGTGTTTTCTGTGCTTTAATATTTACGTCAATCGTTCTTTCACATTCATACAAACGTCTTGCAAACAATTCAACATCTGTAAGGCAATTTGTTCTAAGCATGTTATTCCAGATAATAACGCTGTTGTTATCATCAAGTGAGCGGTTGTAACCGTTTGTAGCATATGCCCTTCTAATTCTAGGTACACGGTAAACGTCTAAGTTTCCGCCTATCATTGTCTGTAAAGCCAAATAACCTAGTTCTTCATCATAGAAGAAAATCGCCATACCGTCACTAAACAGTATTAGTTCAAGAAAACGTTCGTCAATAGACGGGGGAAGGTTTTTCCATTCAAACATACTTATAGCCAACTCTGTAAGCCTATTGTAATAATGAATGTAAGTACGGTTGTTTAACCATTTACTTTCCCAAAATGCACCCTCTTTTTTCTTTCTGCTCATTTATTCCTCCTTTCTGGCGTTAGGATAAGGACTATTATCAAGTGAATAAAAACCTATCTCATTGCCGTTATTCCAGAATGTAATACCACGGTCATAGTTTGCCTTTATTTTTGTCATATCATCAACCGGAACAGAGCCAACAGCTACAACGCTTCTTGTTTTCAAATACGTCCAATGTGGTCTTGCATTTCTGTTTGGTATTTTCACTTTATGTGTTGCATACCCAAACATATTAAAGTAGTTATCAATAATCTCTGCAAACTCACGCCTAATGTAGGCATAGAAAAACTGGAAGCCTTTTATTTCGTTTGCAAAGTTTATGAAACTAGACTGTGAACCTTTTGCTTGTGGTGGCAATGTGCTTTTATCACCAATAGATGCTAAGTCATTAGCAATACTGGTAAGTCCAGAAATTGCCGCACCTGTACCAACTAAACCTCCTGTTGCATATGCGGTAGCCGCCGCCGCACCTGTTGTAATTATACCTATCCCCATATTAGCTGTTAATCTGAATGCGTTTTGTGCTATGAAAGCCTTAAAACTGTCGATTGAATACGCACACTGCGGGAAGTTTCCGATTACCAGTTTTTCGTTATAGTTAAGGTTTACGTTCTTAAAGTATTTAGGTACAAGCATTACCTCCGGTGTACAGCACATTACGCCACTAACCTTAAACTGGCATTTTTCAGTTGCAAAATATTCAAAGGGATAATTTGCCGCTCCACCTTCATTGTTTGTAACATATAACATCTGGTAAGGATAAGTAAACAGTTTTTTACACTTAGGAATATAACCGTCAATATTGTTATACGGTTTATCACGTTCCAGTTCAAACGCTTGTGGTATTGTAGTCTGATAATCAGAGGTAAATGCAACAGGCAACATATAGATTGCAACAATTCCGTCTGATTTATTATCAATAGTTACTCGTTCAAGAAACGAGTTTACTTCAGAATATGTTGAAAACACATTATAGCACAATCCAGAATACACACCGCCATACAAACCACCAACAGCATCATTTAAGTCTTTGTCAAAAGTAGCCGCAACAACAATCTGCGGTAAATTGAACAAACTTGTAAGACCTAAATCCTTATACATGTAGTCACCAAGTTCAAGATTTTCAGGTACAAGGTTAGCACCAATCTCGTCAGTAATGGAGTGTTCTCTTTCCACATATGACATTCTAAGATTGTAGTCAAAATGCCAAGTCTGCATAACATCAATCTCAAATATTACGTCTGACGCTTCATTGTTCACGTATTCAACGTCAATAATGAAAGCGTAAAACCATTTGTTACCGAACGCTGTGTTCTGAAACATTAGGTAATTACAATCGTACAAATTATCTGCCGTTATGCCTATTCTTAATTTTCTTTCTTTTCTCTGATAGGTGTACTGTGCAACCGTGTATTTATTTTTACCAACAAAATACGCTCTTTGTTTGTCAACAGTTCCGAATAAGATAGTATCTCTATATGTGTTGTCTAATGGAACATCTTTTAGAACATGTATTGTTGAGTTAGGTGCTATATACATAATAACCTCCAATTTTGGGGACACCGTTAAGTGTCCCCTGTTTTTTGCTATGACACGGTAATTGTAGCCGTATCTTTCTTTGTGCTGTCAAAAGTAGATGTTGCTGTCACTGTGATTGATGCTGTTGCACCTTCTTCCAGTGTTACCTTACCTGAACTGTCCACAATAGCTTTATCACTATTTGTAGACCAAAGTACTGATTTAGGTGCAAAATTTGAAGTGACAACAATAGCGTTGAACTGAACACTCTGTCCTACCGCCGCTTCAACCGTTTTCGGACTAACTGTAACGCTTGTTACAGAAGGAACTCCCGGTACAAAGAGTGCGTTATTTGCGAATGGAGAAACAGAGAATGTTTTCCACACATGATACCAGTAATTCCAGTAAAGACCTTCACCGTTGTACTGTTCCGTGAAGTTGTAGAAGTTGTCAAAAATCATAAACCAGTCACGGTCAACAAGTATAACAGGAATAGCGTCAAGTGTTGTGAGTTCACTTTCTGTCGGCATTTTAAAGGTAGTATCGTCAGCAAATAACTCTGCTAATCTTTCCTTATCAAGAGAACCGAAGCTGTCAACCAGAACCCTCTGACCCATGAACTCTGCTTTACTCATGTTGAAAGCAGAAGCCAGAACCTCAACGTCCATTTCTGCGTCAAACATAGAGTTGATAAGCATGTACTGGTCGCGCTTTAAGGTGTGAGTATATACCCCAGCAAGGTTGTACTTGTTTGACTGGAACTCATACTGATTTGAAACACCTTTGATTTTTGAAACAATCTGTTTCATATTAGCTGTTTCAACATTAGGAATCTGTACAGGGTACATATGCCCGTCAAGGATATGTCTTGCCAGCATATATTTCATTGTAATGAACTCGTCATAGTTCGCACCAGTGTACATAGCGTCTACAATCTTAGCAATCAGGTCTGTAATGCCTTGCCATGATAAGAATGCCTGACGCAACTGGTCGTTAGATACTGTTGACTTGTAATACTTCTGATAGTTCATAATGTGAAATGCCGCTCTTACGTCAGGAATTTCACGCTTAAACAGATTACTTTCAGCAACAGCCGGGTCGAACTGGAACGGTTTTGCCATGTTCACGAAAATTTCTTCAACGGTTTCACCGAACTCCAACATACCCTTTTTAAACATCGACCATGGATTGTCATACATTTTTGATGTAATGAGCACTCTGCCGATACGGTTTACAAGTGCATTTAAGAACTCATTCTGTAATGCAGGATAGTCCATGATAACCGCACCAATCTGTCTAATGCTGTTTGCATTTGGTGTAGCCTTAGGAACGTATTCCTTGTAGTTCTGTGTTGCATTTTCTCTGATAACATTGAGAATATCTACACTCGAATTTGTGAGTGTTTTAATTGCTGGTTTTACTGACATGATTTAACCCTCTCTTTCTTCAAACAATTCTTCAAAGGTGCGTTTTTCTCCGTCCTCTTTTACATTTTCTTCCTGTTCCTCTTTTGCTTCTTCTGGTGTAGAGAAAAATCTCTCTCTGTATTTCTCTCTCCATGCCCTATCATTTTCCTCGTACTTTGTTTTCCAGTCTTCCTGTCCTTCTGAACGTCTCATGAGTTCATCATATGTGTCAGAAGCGTCCTCAATAAAGGAAATACTATCGTCCGATAAATCTTCACCGATTCTTTCCTTTAACCTTGCCATAAAACTCTCCTTATCTAAATATGGCATCATTTTACCTCCTTCCATTTTTCTGTGTCAAACAGTTCTGCTAATCTGATAGACATTGGGTGATTAGGACTAATCATAACTACACCAGATACAACTGTTATAACAAAACCTGTTTCATGTTTATAAGTTCCGTCTTTAAATGGCATATTATACCTCCTTTCTTAAATAAAACCAGATAGGCATTGAGCGTTTCCATTCTCCCCCATTTTCAGGAGGGTTTGTAGGCGGAACATACGAATTTGTGTACCAGTCATACCAGTATCTAGCAAATTTCTGTCTGTCTGGTTGGTCTATCTGTTCAGGACGTTCAAAGTTTTTTAAGAAACAGTCTGCAAGATATTCAGGAGACATTGTGCTAACCTTGAACTCACCAAAACTTTCAGGATATTGTGTTGTAGTAATCCATTGTCCGAATGGAACTGTTTCTGTATCTATCCATTCAAGCTGTCCGTCTCCGCTGTCCATATCATAACCATGCTGTTCTGCCCAATTACTCCAATTTGTCCAAGGTGTCCATTGTACTAAACCAAACCCCCAAGGCTGTTCATGGTCTGGATTTAAGTTCTGATATATTCCGGGATTTATAGTTGACTCTTTTTGTTCATTTCCTAAAAGTCCACTTACTGCTTCTGCTGTCCACCCTTTAGCTAACAGTGTGGAAAAATGAATAGCCGCATTATTTTGCATTTCTCCAATGCTAAGGTATCTATTCCCTTTTATCCACTCATTTGTTGCCGACTGTTCCCACCTCCAAAGTTGTGTCCATGTACCTCTTCCGCTATTAGCGTTTATCGATACCTGTTCGTCTAATGGTACACGATTTGTGTGCGCTCCCATTGTCCTTGTACCGTCGAACGCCATTTCAGTGTGTCCAGTTCTTATAAGAATATCTCCCGGTAGCCATACATCATCTGCTGAATGTCTGGTAAAACCTAGACGCTTTAAAACGTCAGCCATTGTTGAAGTTGTGAACGGCCATGTACCCCAATCTTCCACAACTGGAAAACCACCAGCTATCAATGCATACCATATAAAACTGGAACAATCATAATAAGTTATTCCATTTACAGTTCTCTGGTTTCTGTACTGCTGAGAATAACCTACGTTTGGTGCGGAACAAACTTCGATTGCCCAATTATAAGCTGTCTGAATACTAGGCATACTTATTTAATATAGGAAGTAATTCATTTACACACTTTCTTACTTCCTCGTAATTATAACCAGCTTTTTCAAGTTTTATCTTTCTTTCTGGCATATTGCCGAACTCACCAGCAATTACCAACAGTGCCGCACTAACTGTTGAAGATAAATTTACTGCTGTTACATTCATGTTACCCCTCCTTGTCGAGTTTATCGGATAACTTAGTGATTGCCAATGTGTTGTTATTGAGTGCTTCACTAAGTTTATCCATTTCAGCCTTATGCTGTTCGTCAGATTTTACCTGACGCCAGAATAATGCTCCACACATAACAATGGGAAACCCTAACGAGCCTACAATCTGAATGATAGTGTTTGCGTCCATGTATATTACCTCCTTTCGTTTAATTATATCATTTTACTTGCATTTTGTCAAGAACTATGTTATAATAAAAGGTGTAAAGGAGTGATTATTCAATGTGTGAATATTATGACGGAACAAAACTTTTGTCAATGTTAGACTTAACAGGTGCAAAACCTGAAATATATTTATGTACCAGTAATAGAAGTGCTGGCAAGACAACATATTTTAATAGACTTGTGGTAAATAAATTCAAGAAAAATAAAGAAAAGTTTATGCTCATTTATAGGTATAATTACGAACTTGATGATTGTGCAGATAAGTTCTTTAAAGATATTGAAGGGTTGTTCTTTCAGGGTGATACTATGATAAGCAAACGTAAGGCTTCTGGTATCTTTCACGAATTGTTTTTAAATGATGAAATTTGTGGATATGCTATATCATTAAATAGTGCAGACCAGTTGAAAAAGTATTCTCATTTATTTAGTGATGTTCAACGTATGCTTTTTGATGAATTTCAGAGTGAAACTAATCACTATTGTTCTGATGAAATTAGAAAGTTCATATCAGTACATACAAGTGTCGCAAGAGGACAGGGAAAACAAGCTAGGTATTTACCTGTTTATATGGTTGGAAATCCTGTTAGTATCATCAATCCTTATTATATAGAATTGGGTATCAGTGAAAGACTTAGAGACGATACAAAGTTTCTTAGAGGTGTAGGCTATGTGCTTGAACAAGGTTTTGTTAAAAGTGCTTCACAAGCGCAACGTGAAAGTGGTTTCAATAAGGCATTTGCTCGAAATTCTTATGTAGCTTATTCATCTCAGTGTGTTTACCTAAACGATAATAAATCGTTCATTGAAAAGCCTGACGGGATAGGTAAATATCTTTGTACACTTAGATACAATGGAACTGATTATGGTGTAAGAGAATTTGCTGAGGTTGGATGGATCTACGTTGATGATAAAAGTGATTCATCATTTAGATTTAAAATAACTGTAACAACTAACGACCATGAGATTAATTATGTAATGCTAAAGAGAAATGATATGTTTCTTTCAACATTAAGAATATATTTTGAAAAAGGCTGTTTCAGATTTAAAGATTTAAAATGTAAGGAAGCAGTGTTAAAGGCTTTAAGCTATTAGGTATCTGCTGTTGACAAATACATTGTCATACATGGATAGCACGGGTGGAAGATACCGCCATGTAAAATGTTTCCGGTTTTGCTAACCGCTCTGTATTACCAACAGTTAAAGATATAAAAATAAGCTGGTAGATTTCTACCAGCTTATTAATTTTATTCTTCATATAAAGTTATATATCCATCAGAAACATCAGAAGTATCAACATAATAAAAATGACTTTTTTCTAATACATTATATAATTCTGCTATCGTCATATATTATTCACCTCATTTGATAATCTGTATTTACAATTAAGACTCCGCCTTGTATTCTTTTTGCCATTAATTTTCCGGGAATTTTTAATCCTATCTTGAAATCATTTAACTTTCTTTCTTCTTTAATGAAATTCTTTTCTTCTTCATTCTTTCCTTTCAGTATTTTCTTTGCTTTTCGTGGCTTGTTAGTATTAACACACTCATTATAAATAATAGAATCAATAAATAAATCTTTACATTTTTGAGACATTCCGGCACATTTAACGTCCCATGTTGGTGTAACAGATTTTCTATTTTCTCTTACAACATGCTCTATATATGTTTTTTGCCTTGTAAAAATTGCTTTATCCCAACATGATTCTAGTTTCCAACAACAAAAATCAGAATCATGCTCTGTTATTCCTACTATTTCATCTGGTTCTAAATCACAATGTATTGAGTCAGTATCAGCATAAATGAAACCACGTTCATTAATACCATGATAGTTTAATTGTGCAGCTGTTATGGTGAAACAACGTGAATAGCTAGTTATAGCTGAACCACATGGGATATACCCAGGTTTCTTGCTATTATCTTTTACACTAAGAAAACCTAACGCCCCGTTTTCTTTTATGTAACATATCTTGAACGATGAATCAGTGCTTGCCGCTTCCTTACCGTACAAATTATTTAAAAACAACTTTGCTAATGTTCTTATCGCGCCTTTGCTAGTCATTTTTATTTTTTTGTACTTATTTATATATGCATCAAAAATCCCTATTTCATTGTAAAACCAGCATCCGTCTAGTATTTCAACGTCATACATTTCATAGTGCTTTTTTATCAGTTCAAAGTCAGTACATGTTAAAGTCAATATAACTGATGAATCTTTTATAGTTCCATCAGGCATTTTCATATGACTATAATATTCGCCGTTATAATAGAAATCTGACGTTTCAAGTGAATCATTACCCTTGTATAAGAATGTACCCTTAATTTGAATGAACGGCAAATAACCAGTTCTTATTTTAAATTTGAATTTTACTCTCAAAAAGTAATAATTCCTTAACGCTTTTTCTGGAATAAAGTCTCCTTTCCAAAATTGTGGTTTACCAACAGGATATCTGTTGCCACTTTCACTAGACATCATTGATGGATAAAGAGAATTTACGTCTGCTGTTGTTCCTTTCGTTTTTATCGCCCCCTCTTTTCCTTTTACCAAATAGCACCAACCACCACGATATGATTTTCTTATATAATCACCAGCGTTATCGTAACCATATAGTTTTTTATCAATAGGCATTTCATATAAATTAGGAAAGAACATTTCATAATCTTCTTTATCGTATGTCTTTTTAAATTCTTCCAAACAACATGAGCCTATTGTTAGCTTATCATGCCCTTGTTCGAACATTATTTCTAATGCTTCTTTTACAACAAGAACGTCATTTCCTATATATTCTTTTTCACTATCAGTTATTTCACAGCCTGGGTATCTGAAACCGGTATATTCCATGTCCAATTTTTTGTGCTTTGTGCCAAAACTTTTACCAATTTCTTTTACTGAAAATGGTAATAGTTTTAGTGAATCTCTTATTTCTATAAACCTATTTCCAGTTTTAATTATGATACAGTACCATTGACCCCTGTCAGATATACTATATCTGAAACTTTCATTTTCCATTTCTTTATTACTTAACCATTCATAGTCAAATTCCCCGTGCTTTATATAAGCTTGTGGCATTTCAAGTTTGTTGATAAAAAAATCTATCCAGAATGAACCATCAAACTTTAAGTTGTGATAATATACAACTATATTACCCTTTAAGGTTTTTAAATACTCCCATGTATCATCTATGCTATGAAAGATTTCAACATTTTCAGTATTAAGTTGCACAATAGCACTAGCCCAAACGTCTGTTCGAGTCTGTCCCGGATAGACTGTGGTTTCAAAATCACCCATATAATAAGAGTATTTTTTAACTCTCAAGATAATCACCTACTCTGAATAAGATTCTGAATCAATTATGTCACTTATTTCAAGACGAGAATCATTATCCATGCCTGGTAAATCCCCGAACATTGCGTCACAGTATGCTAATATAGCTTGTATGCTGTCTCCAAATAACGCTACATTATTCAGGTATTCACTAAGTGATTCATTTTTGTATTGCAAAGCGTATGCAACAGCGTCTTTACCATTTTTCTTAATAGCTTCATCAAGTTTGCCTAATACTATTTCGGCTATTTTTGCTGGAAATCTTGAAATCTGGCGTATGTATTCACGAATAACCATATCAGTGAAATCTGCATATCTTTCTTTTTGCTGGTCTGTTTTAGCTTTTGATTTACGTTTTGAACTTGGTTGTCTACCCTCTAATAATTCTCCTGTTTCCACATCAAGAAACACGCTTTTCTTATAGATATATTCTATATCTATTTTTTGTAGTCTGCGAACTGAACCTTTAGTTATTTTTTTTGGTATATCTGGAAGAATATTGATTGCTGGAAAATAACCCTTTTTTCGTAATCTACTAATTGTTGATTGAATACGTTTTCTTTGCTTACGATATTCTTGCACAGTTTTACTAATTTTTTTTGCCATATTTTACCTCCCTAATAAAAAAGCCCGCCCACCTGTTGTAGTGGGGGGGCTTCTGTTTTTTAGATAATTGAGCAAGTAAGGAACTGTTTTCCTTTGAAGTTTTTGCTATCCAGCTTGTAACATTTTAACTCCCATGGCTCTGTATCTTCCCCGTCTGTCATTTCGTCCCAAATGTCGGAAAATGTTGTCCAGAACGCTTCTGAACCTGTGACGTACTTTGTGCCGTTTGCGTCAACGATAAGATAAACCGGATAATCTACGTTATCACTCTTCTCATTATGTACGTCAAGGATTGCATAGAAAGCTGGGTTTATAATCAGGGCTTCTCCCTGAATAACCTCGTCAAGTTTGAGAGCGTCACTTGTGTCTTTCAGCATGACACGCTCTTTCTTAGAAAGTGCCTTGCTTGCTTCTCTGATTTTTACTGAATATCCTGTCATTTTGTTTTTCTCCTTTTCTTATTGATTTTCCTTGATTTACTCGCTTACCTTTCAGCCTTGCTGTCTCTAGGCGGCAGAACCTTTGCAAGTTCAATGAACAGCTGTTCTGACATGCCGTACAGTGTTTCTTTTTCTGTGTACTCTACCACCGTTACGCACTTTTCAAGGTCTGTGTCGATTACCTTTTTTACTGCTTTCTCGATTGCCTGTTTGTCCTTGAATGTGCCGGATAAAATCACGGTTTTATTGAACGGCTCTGCTGTTTCAATGTTCAGACATAATGCGTTTACCTCTGTTGCTATTACTGTTCGTGTTACCATTCTTTCTCTTGCCATTTCTTTGTTCTCCTTTTTCTTGTTTTTTTGTTATACACATTATTGTGTAAATGCTAGGTTAGGACTTGAACCTAACTGTATGCCACTCTAGCAGATTGTTATTTGTTCTATCTTTAAGGAACCTGTGTGAACTAATTCTTGCATTATTACTGGTGTATATTGAAAAGGCGTGTCAATCAAAACGTGCATTTTTACGCCTTTTTTATCGTTCACATACTCATAAACAGTCTTGTTTAAATAACCTCGCATTACTGAACAACGTGTGTCAGGTTCATAAACAAACTGTTCAAATAACGTCTTAATCATATTACACCTCTTTTTTCTTTGGAAGGTGGGAGGACTTGCACCTCCCTGTTTCTTACTATGGCTTATGTCCTGTTCCATACTACTCTTATAGTATAGCAAGTAAATATGAACAAAGTATGAACAAATTGTAAACTTATTTGAAGAAATTTCTTTTTAAACAGAATAAAAATTCTTTAAGAATATCACTTGATATAGTGCTTATGGATACACCCTGATTTATGTAATATTCTACATCTTTCCTGTAAAATCTAAAGGCTAAACCATGAGCAAATATATCAACTATTAAGTCACCGTTTACTACACTTGCCTTGACTGTTCCTTTTATTTTGCTCTCAAGATTTTCTCTTACCTTATTTATTAATAATCTTGTCATATTATTCTCCTTTTGTTTCAATGTGCGTTATTGTTGGTTTTACTACCCCATTAACGGGGCGGTAAAACCTTTGCATATTTAATAAAATCCATTTCAGTCATTCCGTACAAGATTTCGTTTTCTACTACTTCCTTAATTGCTACAACTTTAATGATATCATCACATTGTGACTGTGCATTATTAATCATGGTTTTTTCGTCCTTGACTAATGTTGTAAATGTGAATGACTTTGTTGAAACTTCTGTTGTTTCAATGTTGATACAAAGTGCTTTAACCTCTGTCGTTGTGATTGTACGTGTTACCATTCTTTCTCTTGCCATTTCTTTGTTCTCCTTTTCGTTTTACTTTAATCTCACACTTTTGTGTGGAATGGCAGAGGTGGAGTTGAACCACCTTTTTCCGCCTGTCGGACTACCTTTCATATAATTCCTGACGAGTTGAAGTGATTAAAAATGTATACTCTTTGCCGTCAACTGTTATCTGGCCATTGATTGAAAATCTAAAGCAATTCCTTGAGCGAATTGTGATATAATCATATTGATTTTCAGAATTCCACCTATGCCAGTCATTCCAATCTTCCCATATTTTTAACTTTGCGTTAGACGGTTTGTCGTATGCGTCACATAAACGCCAGTATCCTGGTTCTGGTGTATACTTGCCTTTACATACCTTAAATGTTTTACCACCAATATTCATTGTCATTTTTAATACCTCTCTTTCTTTGTTTGTACCTTTATTATATCATGGTTTGTTAAGTTTGTCAAGCACTATTTTATTTCTTTTGCATAAAATGTTGCACATGATTTAATTCTATTATTCCACGCAGAAATTATTCTATCCTCATACCAATTACCTATTAAGGTTTTGCCACTAGGGTATACAACTTTAACAAGTGACTTATCACCTAATTCATTCAATTTTTTAATCTCTTTATACATTGTTGTTCTCCTCTCTTTATACATTGTTGTTCTCCTCTCTTT
>ERZ1106973.2112-NODE-2112-length-16134-cov-4.736862_pt1 | contig 16134 bp, 9 predicted proteins | sample MGYA00403686_ERZ1106973 | MGnify/ENA primary metagenome ERZ1106973 (study PRJEB35170, sample SAMEA104062408) | human gut metagenome | biome: human gut; feature: human-associated habitat; material: faeces | place: Denmark | collected 2012-11-06 ...
AGTTATAATGTTCCCGATTAAAACGTATTATAATAAGGGGGATATTTTCATTTTTCTCCCAATGACTCAACTCTTACTTCTACGGAGGCAACTCTATGCGTGGTTTAAATGTTTATTGCTGTCCAACCTGTGGACATTATGGATTCTTTCAGCTCGTTGCCAATGCGGTGTGTCCGCATTGCTCAATCGCCATGACTCCTCTTCCCATTCCATATCAGGATTTCATGGACTTAGACTATCCACAGCGGCAGATCCTGATTTCCAGACACATGATTAATGCGGCAAACCATTTGGATTCTAAAGCCAAACCGGCGAACAAGGCTAAGGCACCAGGGCAGACAAAGCCATCCGGCCGGAGCAATTCACTGGATGATGAAAAATCGGCGGATCAAAATGCAGCACCCGATAACATCAAATTGATGACCGATCATTCTGCAGCACCGGGTAAAACAAAATCGTCTTCCACTTCCTCGAAGATCCATCCGGATATTTCAAAAGATTCCGACAAGGAAACGCTCTATCAGGAAGTATTGGCTCTAAGAGAGAAAAACGAGCAGCTGGAGCAGACTGTCTCCTGGATGCATGATTTAATCTGGGAATTGACGCGCCGACTACATATTACACAGAGTAGATAAAAAATGCCGCATGATTCATTCTGGTTTGATAACATACCTTCTGAATCATGCGGCTTTCATATTCGATCTACTATTTAATTTTTGATTTGATTTTTCACCTGCTCCATCTGGTATAAATGAGCCTCTTCTTTTCCATCTTATCCAGGCTCTCCGCTTATCCCGCCTTCTCCGTCTTACAGAGTATGTAGTGGTCAATCATCCGGTTTAAGCTTTGATTCATCTGATCCAGAGTTTTAAATAACTCCCTCAGCTCACGCTTTAATTCTTCATTTTCCTGCTCTAAAACGATCAATTTTTTAGCTTCATCCATAAACTCTCCTCCTTTTGACTGCCTGTTCTTCCATTCAGATGACCACACTGCATAACGCAGCTCTGCCAGGCGATCATATCGTTTTTTCTTTTCATATTATTTATAAACCGATTTTAAGAAAAATAAAAGAGTCTATCGATCGCAAATTTCGACACGGAGCATCGCTCCGTTACTGTTCACGCATATGTGCCCAGTAACTCGCTCACACATTACTTTTAATTCTAAATCGACAAAATCCAGGCAGATTTGGCTTTTCCGCCGAATCTGCCCGGATTTGCTGTCTATTTAATCCGTTCTGTCTATTTGAGCTATTCTGCCTGTTCTGCTTTCTCTCTTGTGAGTGCAAGCCCAATCGCCAGCATCGCCCACATAATCGGTGTCGCGATCGGGAGGTTGATATTAACAACTGCCTGTGCTCCATAGCAGAGCACCGCCAGAACAGGCGCCAGGATCCAGGCGCACTCTTTCCATTTTTTGCACATCTGCACGCAGGTGCCGCCCAGAAACGCAAGATAAGATACAAGCGCAAGCGGTCCCATTGTAACAAGGTACTGAAAATATTCGTTGTGGGCGCTCTCATAGAAAACTCCATACCGATCCAGCGCATCCTGCCTGAAATCCCAAGTCAGAATTCCATATGTGTCGGGTCCAAAACCAAACAACTGATGCAGGAACGGCAGCTCGCGATAGGACTGCCAGCCAATTCTCCAGCAATATCCCCGGTTCGTTCCCCAGTCATCATCAAAAACAAGATACTGGGACAACGCGCTGTACCGTTCCGCATGTCCTCCCAGATTTGCATCATAGAGGACAAATGCCACTGCCAGGCATCCAAGAATCAAAACGGCACACCAGCCACGCCAAATCCATCGTCCCGGTTTGCTCTCTGGATTCGTCTGTTCCATCTTCCGTTTCCAAACACAGAGAACCCCCGCCAGAATCCAGAATAAAACGACGACTCCCTCCAGATAACGATAGCGCACCAACACGCCAAACACACCGCCCAGACCGATGACCTGATCAGCATATACTTTATTGACCGTATCTACTACCTTGATCACGGTCATAAACGTAGCCGCCAGAATACCATAATCTGCGATGCCCCGCCATGTCGTAAATAAAAACAGCGGCATCACCGCAAACAGCATTCCAAGTGATAAATATGCATTATCACTCTGTCCGGTAATCAATGCAAAAAAGGCCAGCACCGAAACCAGATAATACCAGATACGGCGTCCCACTTTTCTCTCACTTACAAAACAGCCGCATGCAACCGCCATCGTAAGCGCCACAAACGCCGTATATGTGTTAATATTTCCCAATGTAGATACAAACACGTTTCCCTGTTCATTGCTCACGCCCTTTTTCCATCCCAATAAATCCATCTGGAAATAATCTGTAATTCCAAACAGGCAGACCAGAACGGACGATGCCAAAAAAACATCCAGGTACCATTTTCTCATCCGGCCATACTTGCTGATCACAATCGTTCCCAGCACATACAGCGTAATCAAGAATAATCCGCTGAATCGTCCCTCATTTCCCCAGAACGACTCATACACATAGTCCGACAGCACCGTCGATATCAGTGCCAGCCCCCAGAAAACTTCCAGCGCCTTATAGGCAAATGGCTGCTTTTTTAATTCAGACGGTCGAAACGCACCGAAAAAGCGCCGCACATGCGCCCCGTCAAACTGCTTTAAGTCCATGCACGCAAATATTATCGCTGCGATCAGGCATGACGCCAGCATCGCAACCGTGCTGAGCCAGTAAAACTGATATTTCGATACCAGAATATCATAATAATAATTATGGAAATATAGCGGAAATGCCCCAAACACCACACACAGATACACCGACACAATCCATGAAAAAACCTTTCGGACTTTTCCTTCCCATGCCTGCTCTGCCAAAATGGATGCAGCCGGAGCTCCCTGCTCTCTTGCAATCTCTGTCTGTTCCATCACATTCTTCTCCTTTTCTTATTCGTAAAACCAGAGAAACGGCTTGTATCAGTATAGCATTTCGTTTTGTGGATAGCAAGGAAGGAAATCTTAAATTTCCCCTATTATCTCTCCTATTTTTGCAACTTGCGATACTTTTCCATATCCGAAGTATAATGACCTGGTAATGCAGTTAGGATTTCGAGAAAAATATTTCAAAAAGTAAAAAGGAGAGTGCATTAATTATGAGAAAGCAGACTAAATTAGTTGCAGTACTTTCTGCAGCAGCTTTACTCGCTATGGGTGCTTCCATGACTTCTTTCGCAGCTGGTTGGCAGAAAGATGACGCTGGTGTTTGGCATTATTATGATAGCGACGATGAGATGGTAACAGGCGAGTGGAAGAAGGACGGCGGTAAGTGGTTCTATCTTGACGAAGACGGCGATATGCTGACAGACGCTTGGGTAGATGATGACTACTATGTAGATGAGTCTGGTGCTATGCTGACAAATGCTTGGAAATATACTGTATCTGATGAAGATCAGGATGAGCCGGACGAGGATGGCGAGCGTTGGTTCTACTTCAACAACAAAGGTAAAAAAGTTGTAAGCGATACCAAGAAAATCAATGGTAAAACTTATTTATTCGATAGCGATGGTAAGATGCAGTTCGGCTGGCAGTATGACAGCGTAAACGACGACATGTACTACTATGGCGATGAGAATGACGGTGCTAGAGTTGAGTCTCAGTGGCTGGAGAAATCCGGTAACTTAAGCGACGAAGATATCGATGATGGACAGAACAAAGGTCAGTGTGATGATAGCACCTCTGATCCGTGTGATGACGAAGGTTGGTACTGGTTCCAGTCTTCTGGTAAAGCATATCATGGCACAGGCAAGAAGAAAATCAACGGCAGATTCTATATGTTCAACGAGCATGGTCAGATGCTGTATGAGTGGATCGACAACAAGAAAGTATCTGTAGCTTCTAATTCTAAACTTGATGCTGCTCGTACCGATGGCACTGTAGCAACTGCTGGCGAGATGCTGTACTACAACGAAGTTGAAGATGGTTCCAGGGGCAATGGTTGGGTTCAGCGCGATGGTTCTGAGGCTATGAAGACTGACAATGATACCGACTGGTACTACATCGATGATGGTGATATGTATCACGCTAATACAACTGATGCAGCTGGAACAACCGATGATGGTGATCCAGTTTATGTAATGAGAAAGAAAGTTAAAGTAAGCGGTAACAAGTATTTCGCATTCAACGAAAAAGGTCAGATGCAGGATGGTCTGCAGTTCATCGCTAAAGACAAGGGATTCTTCTACTTTGATGAGAACGGCTACCAGAAGACTGGTAAAGTTGCTTCTGTAGAGTGCGAAGATGATGATTACACCTTCTACTTCACAACCAAGAATGGCAAGAACGGTATTGGTTATACAGGTGAAAAAGATGGTACTCTGTACTTCAATGGTAAGAGACTGGAAGCTGATGATGACTACAAGTTATATGTAGTTGATGAAAAAGTTTACCTTGTAAATACAAAGGGTAAGATCCAGAAAGCATCTACTGCTAAGAAATATGATGATATTGTGAACGCTGCTTACGTTGGAAAAGAAATTTATGTAAAGACCAACAAGAAGGGTGTTGTTGAATCTGTTGATGGTGTAGGTTATACTACTTTAGTTAATACCGTTAAAGCTGATATTGCTAAATCTGGTTTTGTAGGTGCTCAGGATTACGATAATCAGGTAGCAGTTCCGTTCATCGCACTGTATGACGGTGTTTATACATACGATAAGAACTTAGCTGAAGGCTGGAATAAATAATTGATATTAATTTGAGTTCTAATTTATTAATATCCTATTAATTCAATGATAAAGAGTCCTCTGGGAAGAAATTCCCAGGGGACCTTTTTTCTATCTTTTCAATCTCTTTCTCCACCTTGTTTCCCCCATCCTTTCATGATATGATAATAAAAACAGCCTGATTTTTCGAAAGGAGCGATGATTCTATGACGAATCTAAATATTCCGGTTGGCGTCTCGGATTTTTCTCAGATACGTAAAAATGGATATTACTATGTCGATAAAACGAGACTCATTTCGGAATTATTAAAGAAAAGCACAGCAAACGTCACGCTGATTACTCGCCCCAGACGATTTGGAAAGACGCTGGCTATGAGTATGCTGGAACATTTTTTCGATATTCGACATGATAACCATTCGTTATTTCAAGATTTGGAAATCAGTCATGAATCATCTATTTGTCAAACATGGATGAATCAGCGTCCGACTCTTTTTATTACATTTAAGGATGTAGATGGGACTACATTTGACAGTGCTTTTGATATGCTGAAATTTGTCATATCCCAGATATGCATCGAATACTCTTATTTGGAGCAAGGTGATACCGTCAGCGATGCATATAAAGAGATTTTTAAACGACTAAAAAATCAGACTGCATCTGCAACAGATATAAAGGGTTCTATCCTGATTTTGATGAAAATGATGCAGGCTTATTATGGGAAGACAGTTATTCTTTTGTTGGATGAATACGATGTTCCCGTTGCAAAAGCAAGCAACAATGGGTATTATCAGGAAATGCTGGAAATCATGAAAGCAATGATGAGTACCTCATTAAAAGATAATTCCAGCCTCTGCTTTGCGGTTGTGACAGGATGCTTGAAAATTGCTAAAGAAAGTATCTTCACTGGAACCAATAATTTTGTTTCGGATACCATTACAGCTTCTCGATTAAATGAATATTTTGGCTTTACACAAAACGATGTAAATCAGATTTTAAAGGAATCCAATACTACCGAATATTCGGATGAAATCAAAGTCTGGTATGACGGTTATCATTTCGGATGCTTTGATGTATATTGCCCGTGGGATGTGATGAATTATCTTCGGGATCTTCAGCATAATCCTTCCATGAAGCCTGAGAGTTATTGGAAGAATACAAGCGATAATGCAATTATTCGCTCTTTCATTGATTATGCAGGAAGCAGTATCACAATGAAATTAGAAAAATTGCTGTCCGGCGGATATATTTTCCAAAAGATTGAAGAAAATTTAACCTATGATTATCTTCATTCTTCCGAGGATAACTTATGGAGTATTTTATATTTAACCGGTTATCTGACGCGCGTTCGAGAGACGGATATTCAAGAAACTATACCAGATGGAACAACCGCATTGATGATTCCGAATAGGGAAATCAAGGATATTTTTGAGTCAACAATTATAAAATGGTTTAACGAATCAACGAAGCGTTGGAACCGCACAGAATTATTTCATGCGGTATGGGATGGAAACAGCGACAGGATAACGGATGAAATGAATAAACTTTTAAGAAAAACCATCAGTTATCATGATTACCGGGAAGACTTTTACCATGCATTTCTGGCAGGTATTTTTACTGGTGCCGGTTATGTGGTAGAGTCGAATAAAGAGCATGGAGAAGGTCGAAGTGATGTGATTGTCTACGACTCTGAAAATGGACAATTGGCCCTTTTTGAAGTGAAATATTCCAGCACGCTTGACCAGATGAAACAATCCTGCAAAAAAGCACTTGCACAGATCGATGAAAAGATGTATGCAAAAGAATTTGAGGATTCCTATGATAAAATTTTGTGTTATGGAATTGCTTTTTTTAAGAAGCGTTGCCTGGTGTATTTGAAAAATTAAAGTAATAATAAGGCTCCGCCTCTAAAAGAAGATTCTCTTGAAGAGACGGAGTCCTCTTATATCAAGCTATCAGCTTAATGATTCAGATACGAATTGGATGTCAAATCACAGCGGCCGCAAAAAGAGGATTTCTCAATCAACATCTCTTTTTACTGCCGCCGTGACAAATAACTTGCTTTTCATTTTTTAAATTCTAAAATTTTACATTCATGTTTTCGCGTCTTTAAATCATAATTGATTCCAACCAGCAGCATATTTCCTGAATAATCTTCCAGATTCTGGAAATATTGTTTTTTTAATATCTGCTGAATTGCGCCTTCGGCCGATTTGTTCCATTTTAGTTCGACAATCAAAGCCGGCTTATCCAGAAATCCTTTTCGCGGTAAATAAACTATATCTGCAAATCCAGATCCCGATGGAAATTCACGATAAACCTGATAAAAGTTTCTGGCAGCGTAGAGTGCCAGTGATACAGTATAACTCAGTGCATTTTCATCATTATACTGTAAATGGGATGTTTCAAAATGAGCCTGTTCCATATAAGCAGCTACTTTTTCTTCGTCTTTTTTCCAGATAGCATTAAGTAAATCAGCTGAGTTTTTCAATGCTTTCGAGACTTCTCCCCAATGGGAAACCGAAACCGCATTTACAAACTCTCCACGGATTTCATTATTAGGAATAAAAACTGATTTATGGCTGAAATCGTATCCCAGATAGCCCAGATGAATCAGCAAAGTCAGGACATCATCCTCGCCGTGAAATGTCGTCATATCATTGCTGAAACTGCCTGTATTGACCGGTACCATTTCTCCAGCCATCATGCTGAGAACGTCGTCTTTCAGCCCATCAAAATTCATGTCAATATATCCGCGCAGTGCCTCAAATGTTTCGGTCTGGTTCCAATAAGAATCGCAGATACCAGAAGTCATAGCAGCCACAACCGAACGCGGACTGTAAATAGAAGAGGCTTTTTCAAAGCGATATCCATCATACCATTCTTTGATTTCTGCCAAATCCATTTGATAATCTGAGCAGAGGCAGCGCACCTCATTTTCTGTGAAACCGACATATTGCGCCAGAACACCTGGATTTGCCATCGAGAATTCATCAAACATATTGAGCGCAGAATGGGTACCGTATTTTTTTATTGGCAATATTCCTGTCATATATGCCAGATGTATATGTGCCTTATCCTTTAGAAAATCACGAAGAAAATCCAGATATCGTTCCTGAGCCGCTTTATCTTCTGCGTATTCCCTAAAAATACAATCCCATTCATCAATGATTATAATAAATGGCTCATTTGTTTCAGCATAAATTTCCTTCATATTTTCCGTCAGATCTAATTCATCATAAAAATCAATCGTTGGATATTCACGGCGAATTTCTCTCATGAGTGAACGCCGGATCCGCTGAATCAATTCTTCGACATTAGAGCTTCGACTTAAAAATTCCTGGATATTTAAAAATATAGTTGTGTAAGTGTTTAAATATTTTTTATAATCTTTTGAACAGCTGATTTTTCGGTCTTTAAATAAAGTATCAGACTGACATCCCTTACTATAATAAGCAGCCAGCATATTGGCTGTAATGGATTTTCCAAATCTCCTTGGGCGGCTGACGCAGATATTTTTCTGGTTTGTTGCCAGCACATTGTTGGTATAAGAAATCAGCTCTGTTTTATCTACATAGATCTGAGAATGCACCGCTTCTGAAAAAGCTGCGTTTCCGGGATTTAAATATATACCCATATAGCTCCCTCTCTTTTTAATAAAACTGCACGTTTATCACACATCATGATAATTTGTTGTTTTTATTATCATATCATGAAAGAATCAGTGAAACAAGACTTGGAAGATATGCTTAAACTCAAAATGATAGTACTGCAGAGAGTTTTGCATATTCTATTCTTTAACTGACAGAGGGCAAATGCAGTCATACAGACAGACTTCCTTTACATTGCGACCACATAAAAAACTCCGCCACCTCGAAACACTTCGAGGTATCGGAGCTCTTTTTACTAAAAAAGAAGCGGCATTCCAGGAAATATCCTGAAATACCGCTTCTCAATTATCCTAAGTCAAATGACTAATCGAATAAAATTCAGATTAATTATTTGTTTAATCCTAACCAACCTTCAACAGCCTTAGTACCAACCAGCTCTGTGTAGGTATAAATATCGTCATCATACAGCTGGATGAACGGTACAGATACGATCTGATCCTCTGTAACAACATTTTTACCAAACTGAGCTTCTGCATCAGCAATCAGATCCTCAGCTTTGATTGTCTTACCGCTAGCTAAAGTAACGGATACAACTTTCTTGCCGCTGATCTCTACTTTTACATCATCCTCAGCGATGCCCTTGTTCTCGATGTCATACTTCTTGGAGGTCTTCTGAACTTTACCTTTGGTATTGGTCAGATAGATATCTCCATCATAGTAGTACAGTCTGTAGTCATCATCTGCATCCAGTCTCTTACCATTGAAGTACAGATAATCATCTTTCAGACCATTGTAGCCAAGACCATTCTTACCATTCTTGGTGTTGAAGTAGAATGTGTAATCATCATCGTCGTTCTCTACAGATGTTACGCGGCCAGTCTTCTGATAGCCGTTGTCATCGAAGTAATAGAATCCGCCGTCAGCCTGGCAGTACTGTAAGCCATCCTGCATCTGACCTTTTTCGTTGAAAGCGAAGTATTTGCCTTCAACTTTGATTCTCTGAACGAATACAGCTCCGTCATCATCGTAAGTAGCGAAGTCTTTGGAACCGCCATCAGCGTATTTAACTTCACCGTCATCGATGTAGTACCAGTCTGTATCACCATCAGCATCCAGATCCTCAGCGCCGTCGATCTGATACCAGCCGTTACCTCTGGAACCATCTTCAACTTCGTTGTAGTATCTCATTACGCTGGTTGTAGCTAATTCGCCCTTAGCAAGGTTACCATCAAGCTGTGCGTTGGAACCCTGTTCAACAGCTTTGCCATCGATCCACTCGTACAGCATCTGACCGTGCTCGTTGAACATATAGTATTTGCCGTTGATTTTCTTCTTGCCTGTGTCATGATATGCTTTACCAGAAGACTGGAACCAGTACCAACCCTCATCATCACAGTTATCATCTTCGGAGCAATCAAGAACTACTTCCAGATCATCATCATCATCCAGATCGTTCTCATTGTTACCGGATTTCTCAAGCCACAGCCACTGAGACTCAGCTCTCCAACCTTCGTCTTCTGTACCTAAGTAGTAAGCGTTGCCGTCATCCTCATGCCAGCCATACTGCATCTCACCATCTTCGTTGAAGTAGTAGGTCTTTCCATTGATCTTCTTATCAGTATCGGTAACTTTCTTACCTTTGTTGTTGAAGTAGTACCAATGCTCGCCGCCGTCTTCCGGATCATCTTCATCCTCATCAGCCATGGTCTTTTTCCACTCGTTGGTCAGCATATGACCATCTTCAGCTACATAGTAGTCATCATCTACCCATGTATCTGTCTCCATCTCACCATCTTCGTCAAGATGGAACCATTTGCCGCCATCTTTCTTCCACTCATCGGTTACCATCTCATCATCGCTGTCATAGTAGTGCCAAACTCCAGCGTCATCTTTCTCCCAACCAGCTGCGAAAGAAGTCATGGAAGCACCCATAGCGAGTAAAGCTGCTGCAGAAAGTACTGCAACTAATTTAGTCTGCTTTCTCATAATTAATGCACTCTCCTTTTTACTTTTTGAAATATTTTTCTCGAAATCCTAACTGCATTACCAGGTCATTATACTTCGGATATGGAAAATTATCAATAGTTTTTTTACAGAATTTCCAACTTTTTATTTTGAAGTGGAATATTGTCTGTATTTCCTATGTTTCTCTTCCCTGTGAAGTACTGCCTTTCTCCGATACATCCACATTATAATACACGTTTTTCCAAAATACCATAACATTTATCTGTGCATTTTCTTACGGATTTTTTACGAAAATTCTTTATAGTTTCGTAATTGTATTTATATTTGTACAATCCTGTTTTAACCGCTAAAATGCCTGTATTTCCAGTATTTTTTACGTTTCTTATTTCCCACAGACCACCTTATCAAGCCTTTCGTCACTGTTCACGCATACGTGCCCAGTAACAGGCTTTATTCTCCCCCCGCAGCATTGCTTTTTCCGTTTACTTTCTCTGTGTTTATGCTATAATGTTCATATATCACTTTTAATTTTATTTTTTGAACACACAACAGCTAGAACCTATTTTCACTTTTATCCATCTATAATGATGACGAAATACGTGAATATATAAGAGAAAAATAAAAGAATTTAATAATTCAGGAGGTTTTATATGGATCGCTATGGACTGATCTGCCGGAGTTTCTATGAGAATCCGGATGTGACCCAGCGGGAGCTTGCTTCGATTTTGAATCTTTCCCTGGGGACTGTGAATAAATTGCTTGGGGACTGCCTGGAGGAGGCATTTCTTATGACGGATATGGATACGGGGAAATATCTGCTGACCGAACAGGGACTTAAGTATCTGGAACAATTTAAAGTGGATGGCGCCGTCATTACCGCCGCCGGGTTTGGCTCCCGGTTTGTGCCGCTGACGTTTGAGACACCGAAGGGGCTTCTGGAAGTGTTTGGCGAGCGGATGATTGAGCGCCAGATCAAGCAGCTCCATGAAGCGGGGATCACGGATATCACAATTATCGTCGGTTATTTAAAGGAAAAATTTGAATATCTGATCGACAAATATCAGGTCAAACTCCTCTATAACCCGGAGTACGCCACCAAAAATAATCTGGCTACGATCTACCATGCCCGCGAGCTGTTCCGCGGTCGCAATATGTATCTGCTTGTCTCGGACAACTGGATTCGAAATAATATGTACCATAAGTATGAGTGCGGCGCGTGGTACTCTTCCGTTTACATGGAAGGTGAAACGTCAGAGTGGTGTCTTTCTTCTAATAAAAAGGGGCGTATCACATCGGTGCAGGTCGGTGGGCATGATTCCTGGGTCATGTATGGACCTGCGTTCCTCTCGCGTGATTTTTCCAACCAGCTGATTCCGCTCATTGAGGAAGCCTATCATCAGCCTGGCACAGAACAATGGTACTGGGAACAGGTTGTCGTCGATCATATCAAAGAACTGGATTTTTCGATGAACTGCCAGCCGGCGGATCAGGTCTATGAGTTTGAAAACCTGGAAGAACTGCGCCTGTTTGATCCGAAATATCAGAATCATTCGGACAATGCCGCCATGCAGCTGGTCGCACACGTTTTCAATGTAAAAGAGGAAGCGATACACAACATCCGCTGTCTCAAATCTGGTATGACAAACCAGTCGTTCCTGTTTGAACTGGATGGAAAACATTATATCTGCCGCATTCCGGGTCCGGGAACAGAATTTCTGATTAACCGGAAAGAGGAGGAGGCTGTTTACAAGGCGGTCACACCGCTTGGCATTACCGAACATATTTTGTATTTTGACGGAAAAACCGGCTACAAGATCGCCCAGTATTATGAGGGCGCTCGGAATGCGGATGCAAAGAACCCGCAGGAGATGGCCGCCTGCATGGAGATGCTGCGGAAGCTGCATCATTCCGGCGTGACGGTTCCGCACACGTTCCGCATCCGGGAACGGATTGATTTTTATGAGAGGATCTGCCGCGGACATGAGGAAATGCTGTTCGAGGACTACCCGGCGGTCCGCGCCCGGATGAATGAACTGATGGATCGGCTGGATACACTGGAACGTCCTTGCTGCCTCTCCCATATTGACTCGGTTGCGGACAATTTCCTGTTTCTGCCGGACGGCTCCCTGCGTCTGATCGACTGGGAGTATGCAGGCATGTGCGATCCGCTCATTGATATTGCGATGTGCAGTATTTATTCATATTATTCACAGGAAGAGCTTGACCACCTTCTGGAAGAATACCTCCAGCACGCCCCATCAGACGAGGAACGCTTTGTCACGTATGCCTATGCGGCGCTCGGCGGTTTCCTGTGGGCGCTCTGGGCGGTCTTTAAGAGTATGGAAGGGCGCGAATTTGGCGATTACACGATTGTGATGTACCGGTATGCGAAAAATTATTATCGAAAAATTGTTTCCGAGGGCTTGTTAAAATTGTAATATTTCCGTTAGGTATTTTACATTTTTCTATGTTATACTTATAAAGTAATTTGATATGATACCAGGGTCAAAAGGTCAGAAGTTCGACGCAAGCTTGCTTGCAGGAGAATTTTTGACCTTGGGACCCGCCAAAAACATGAGTAAGTAGCCATTTTTCAAAGAAAAATGAGCGAATTACGAATGTTTTTGAAGATTGCGGGAGCATATAATGCGGAGCAATCTGGCATCAGAGGGGTCAAAATGCCTTTTGCCCCCAACATCTTTGATATTAATTTCTACTGTAATCATAGATAACGATAAATCACATTGCAAGGGGGATACGCGATGCGGAAAAGATATGCAAAACTGCTTGGGCTTGCCTGCCTGATCGGTGCCATGGGGCTGCTTCCTTCTTCCCAGAGCCGTGCGGCCGGATGGCTGAAGGACGGAAACTACTGGTACTACATGACCGACGACGGTCAGAAGCATACCGGATGGGTACATATCGGAGAGAAATATTATTATATGGATGACTCGACCGGCAAGATGGTGACCGGATGGCGTCAGGATTCATCCACTTCTGCTTGGTATTATTTCAACCAGAGCGGCGAGATGATGACCAAATGGCAGAAAATCAACAACTACTGGTACTATTTTAACCAGTATGGTGTGATGCAGAAGGGCTGGCTCCAGCTTGATACGGTCTGGTATTACCTGGGTGAGGATGGACGGATGTTTACCAACTGGCAGAAGATGGACAACGGCACCTGGTACTATTTCGGCACGGACGGGGCGATGCGGACTGGCTGGCAGAAGGTAAACAGCACCTGGTATTATCTCGACGAAAATGGCAAACTGCTGACCGGTTGGCAGCTCATCAAAAATGAATACTACTATCTCCATGAGGGCAAGATGCTGACCGGATGGCTCAATGACAGCAATGGAAACACCTACTACATGGACAAGACAGACGGCAATATGAGCCGCGGCTGGAAGCAGATCGACGGCACCTGGTACTATTTCAATGAGTACGGACACCGCCAGAAAGGCTGGATTAAGGTATCCGGCACCTACTATTATCTGGATGAGAACGGTAAGATGGCTTCGAACACAACCCGGACGATTGATTCGGTGAAATACACCTTTGCCAAGAGCGGTGCGTGCCAGAATCCACCGTCCAGTCTCTCCGGCATGAGCGACAGCTATTTTGACCCAAGTGCTTCACAGGGAACATGGACTTCGTCTGGCAGTTCTTCTTCAAGCAGCACTTCGGGGCCAAGCGGAACGGCTTCGAACAATTCCAATTCAGGGACCTCCAGTTCAGGTAACACCAACAATTCGAATCGTTCCGATCCTTCGACCAGTTTTACTGCACCGGGAAGTTCCAACAGCTCCAGCTCGTCAAATGTTTCTTCGTCGGGCACAACCGTTCCGATTCCTGGAAGCGGCTACAGCAGTTCCACTTCCACGCCGGGCGGGACTTCCAGTTCGTCAGGCTCTTCGAAAAACCAGACAAGCAGCAGTTCCACCAGCGATACCGGCAATGTACCAAGCCGCATCTACAGCAACGGCACAACTTACACTGCACCGACGACATCAAGCTCCAGCTCGTCAGGCTCTTCGTCAAATTCGTCCGATAAACGGATTAACGGATTTACCTCCAATCAGGGCGATACGATTCAGGAGGGACAGACGCAGGGTCCTGGACGGAAATAAACCGTATTTGCAAAATATATAAGTGTTGTTAAAAAAAGATTTTGACCAACGATTCATATCCTATATCGATGGTCAAAATCTTTTTAATTAAAATCATACCTTCTAAAAGCTGCCTACACCTCAAACACCAAATCCCCATAACTCGGGAACGGCCATAACTCTTTATCTACCAGCATTTCCAGCTCGTCTGCCGGTTTACGGAGAGCTACCATCGCCGGGCATACCTCATGCAGATAGGCAAATGCTTTTTCTTTGTTATCCTTGATCGCAGATGCCTTTGCCAGGATATCTTTGAGTGCCGCCAATGCCACCTTCATCTCTGAGAGTTTATCAGAGGTCTCTAAAAGCAGTTCTTTCTGGACACTGACATCGGCTTCCTCACAGGCAGTCCGTACGGCTGTCAGGGAGGACGCAAGCTGGGTCGTATATTTGACAACCGCCGGGATGATCTGCTTGCCTGCCATGTCGATCATCGTCTTTGCCTCGATGTTGACGGTCTTGGAATATGCCTCATACTCAATCTCGGCGCGGGATTCCAGCTCGGTCCGGGTGTACACGCCAAATTCTTCAAAAAGCTTGATCGCTTTCTCTGTCCGGATTGCCTCGACAGAATCGATACCTGCTTTCAGGTTCGGAAGTCCACGGCGCTCTGCCTCTTTAACCCATTCCTCAGAATAACCATTTCCGCTGAAAATGATACGGCGGTGCTCTGCAAACAGGCGCTTGATCATATCATGGACTGCGCTGTCAAAATCATCGCTGTTTTCCAATTCGTCCGCAGCCTCTTTAAACGCCTCTGCCACGATCGTGTTGAGCACGACGTTCGGAGATGAAACAGAATCCGAAGAACCAACCATACGGAACTCGAATTTATTGCCGGTAAAGGCAAACGGTGAAGTACGGTTGCGGTCGGTTGCATCCTTGACGAAATCCGGAAGTGTCGCTACTCCCGTCTGAAGTACCTCGCCCTGCTTAGAATGTGCGGCTTCGCCCGTGCTGCACAGCTGATCGATAACATCCTCCAGCTGCTCGCCCAGGAAAATAGAGATGATCGCTGGCGGCGCCTCTGCCGCACCCAGACGATGATCGTTGCCCGGAATCGCGGTGGACTCGCGCAGCAGATCCGCGTGTCTGTCAACTGCTTTCATGATGCACGCCAGAACCAGAAGGAACTGTACATTTTCGTGCGGCGTCTCGCCCGGATTCATCATGTTGATGCCGTCGTCGCTCGTCAGGGACCAGTTGTTGTGCTTACCGGAACCATTGATTCCGTCAAATGGTTTCTCATGCAGCAGACAGGTCAGACCGTGATGTCCTGCGACACGCTTCATCGCCTCCATGACCATCTGGTTGTGATCGACTGCCAGATTGACCTGACAATAGGTTGGTGCTAATTCATGCTGTGCTGGTGCAACTTCGTTGTGTTGTGTCTTTGCACTGACACCCAGACGCCACAGTGTCTCATTTAACTCTTTCATGAATGCACCGACTCTCGGACGGATGCTTCCAAAATAGTGATCATCCATCTCCTGTCCTTTCGGAGGCATCGCACCAAACAACGTACGTCCTGTATAGATTAAGTCTTTTCTCTGAAGGAATTTTTCTGCATCTACAAGGAAATACTCCTGCTCTGCACCAACAGATGGTGTCACCCGTTTGGAGGTCGTATTTCCGAAAAGTCTGAGAAGTCTTAATGCCTGTGTATTGATGGCTTCCATAGAACGAA
>ERZ1106973.2120-NODE-2120-length-16077-cov-3.463925_pt1 | contig 16077 bp, 14 predicted proteins | sample MGYA00403686_ERZ1106973 | MGnify/ENA primary metagenome ERZ1106973 (study PRJEB35170, sample SAMEA104062408) | human gut metagenome | biome: human gut; feature: human-associated habitat; material: faeces | place: Denmark | collected 2012-11-06 ...
TGCGCCAGACGGCAAGTCGTCGGAACCGATTTCAAGCAAGAACTACGTTCTTGACGGTTCCTCCTAAAAAAGGCACTATTTCCGAGGAAACAGCGCCATTGCTTACTCACATATTTTAGCAAAGATGAAAAAAAATGTCAAATTTTCAAAAAAAGCCCTTGACCCTAGTATGGTTCTAGGGTTTATACTTCCCGTAAAGAGTCAATGGTGACCGCGTTTGGTGCCAGTGGCTCTTTTGTTGTTTCTAAATCAATTTGAATTTTGGAAAGTGAGGATTACGGTATGGAAAAGAGAATTGAAAATCATCCGATTTTAGGGGAATCTCCAAAAGGAAAATTAGTGAAATTCTCATATGACGGAACAACGTTGGAAGGGTATGAGGGAGAGCCGATTGCAGCAGCTCTTCGTGTAGCAGGTGTGATGGCACATCGTTATACAGCAAAACGCCATGAACCACGAGGTGTCTTTTGTGCGATTGGACGCTGTACCGACTGCGTTATGGTAGTTGATGGAAAGCCAAATGTGAGAACCTGCATCACCCCGTTGAAAGAGGGAATGGTAGTAGAAACCCAGTATGGAGCAAGTGCAAAGGAGGAAGCGTAAATGAAAAGATATGATTTGATTGTAATTGGAGCAGGACCGGCCGGATTGTCCGCAGCAACCGAAGCAGCAAAACATGGATTGCATCCTCTGGTACTTGATGAAAATGAAAAACCGGGCGGACAGTTATTTAAGCAGATTCATAAGTTCTTTGGCTCAAAGGAGCACAAAGCAAAAATCCGCGGATTTAAAATAGGAGAGGAACTTCTCGCTGAGGCAGAAAAGTATGGCGTTGAAGTTATGTTAAATGCAACGGTAATCGGTTTGTATCCGGAGAAAGAAATCACGGTGCGAATCGGAGATGAAGTAAAACATATGAAAGGGGATGCCATCTTAGTGGCAACCGGAGCCAGTGAAAACATGGTAACGTTCCCCGGCTGGACACTTCCTGGTGTAATCGGAGCAGGTGCAGCGCAGACGATGATGAACCTTCATCACATCAAAGCCGGAGAAAAGATTCTGATGCTTGGAACCGGTAACGTAGGATTGGTTGTCAGCTTCCAGTTAATGCAGGCTGGATGCGAAGTGGTTGCCCTCGTTGATGCGGCACCGAGAGTTGGCGGATACGGGGTACATGCTGCGAAAGTAGCAAGACTCGGGGTACCATTTTATCTGTCACACACCATCGTAAAAGCGGAAGGCGAAGACCGGGTAACGGGTGTTACGATTGCAGAGGTCGATAAAAACTTCCAGTTCATCGAAGGAACGGAAAAACATTTCGATGTAGACACCATTTGTATGGCAGTTGGTTTGTCACCGATGTCACAGTTACTCAAACAGGCAGGCTGCGAAATGAACGACACACCGGGTGGTTATGTACCGGTTTGTGACATCCTTGGTGCAACCAGTGTACCGGGTATTTACGCAGCAGGTGATGTATCCGGAATTGAGGAAGCAAGTTCAGCAATGATTGAAGGTCGTATTTCAGGAGCTGTCATTTCTGAGTATCTGGGTTACATGACAAAAGAAGAAAGAGAAGCCCGCGTAAGCGAATTGGAATCCGCACTGGAAGCCCTTCGTCAGGGAATGTTTGCTCCGAAAAACCGAGGCAAAAAAATTGAGAAAACCGAAGAGGGCATAGACATTTCCGAAAACCTTCTTGCAAAAGGTTATGTAGCAGACGATGAGATTGAGCGGTATCCGGGTGTTACCCATGCAGTCGGTGTTCATCCGGTTATGGAGTGTACGCAGAACATTCCGTGTAACCCATGTCAGGATGCCTGTGCGAAAGGATGTATTTCCATCGGCGATAACATTACATCGCTGCCGGTTGTTGTGCCAGGTTCCAAATGTATCGGATGTGGTATGTGTGTAGCTTCCTGTTCCGGTCAGGCAATCTTCTTAGTCGATGAGGAAACGGAGCCCGGATTTGGTACCGTCACTCTTCCTTACGAATTTCTTCCGCTGCCGGAGGCAGGTGAAAAAGGAATTGCGCTCGGACGAGACGGACAGAAAGTGTGCGACTGCGAAGTGGTATCCTGCAAAACGGCCAAAGCATTTGACCACACCAATCTGTTGACAATTAAGGTGCCAAGTGATATGACAATGAAGGCACGCTTCTATAAGAGAGCATAGAAAACGCGAAAATAACGCGCGAGACAGCGCAGAAAAGAGGAAAACGATATGATGGATATTCAGGAAAAATTAAAAGAAATCGGTCCCTTTGTACCTGGCGCAGATGATGATATGCTGATATGCCGATGCGAGGAAGTGACCAAAGGCGAAATTCGAAAAGCCATTCACGAGGGCATTGTGACAATGGAGGAAATGAGACGATATCTGAGAAATGGCATGGGGCTCTGTCAGGGACAGACCTGTGGTAAATTAGTAAAAGGAATTATGGCAAGAGAGCTTCACGTAAGACCGACGGATATCGAACCGGCGGTATCAAGAGCTCCGATGAGACCAATAGAGATGAAAGTTTTAGCAAGGGATGGAGGTGACTGCAAATGAAAAAAACAGCAGACGTAATTATTATCGGTGGCGGTATTAACGGTTGTGCAACCGCATATTACCTTGCCAAAAGAGGAATCAAAGATGTTTTAGTATTAGAAGCAGATGACAGTATCGGACACGGTGGTTCATCAAGAAACGGTGGTGGTGTCCGTCAGTCCGGACGTGATGTCAGAGAACTTCCGTATGCGATGTATGCGGTCAACAATATGTGGCCGACACTTTCCGAAGAACTTGGTGTAGACGTTGAGTATTACCAGCGGGGAAATCTTCGTCTTGGTAAAACAGAAGCACATTTGAAAAAACTTGAAACCCTAGCTTCCAATGCCAGAAGCGTAGGACTGGATATGCATGTAATTGACGGCAAAGAAGTCAAAGAAATCTGTCCGCATCTTTCGGATGAAGTCATTGGTGCAAGCTGGTGTCCAACCGACGGTCACGCAAACCCAATGAAAACAACCCTTGCCTTTTATACCCGTTCGCTGGAACTCGGTGCACGTTACATAACCGGAGCAAAGGTAAAAGCAATTGAAAAAGTTAAGGGAAAAGCAAGAAAAGTAATTCTTACAACCGGGGAAGTATTTGAGGGCGAAACCATTATTCTGGCTGCCGGCTACGAGAGCCGTTTTATCGCCCGCACGGTAGGAATTGATGTGCCGATGACAAAATTCTTTGAAGAATGTCTGGTAACGGAAATGCAGCCACATATGTTTGATATCATGTTAGGAACCGCAGATGCCGATTTCTATGGACATCAGTCACAGCATGGTTCATTTGTATTCGGTTCGGATTCCGGTTTGGAAGAATCGATTGATAAATCGTTTGACGATTTGCGCACAACATCGATTACTGCTTCAGCAGGATGCCGCGCGATTATGGGATACATTCCGAAACTGGCAGATGCCAAAATTGTCCGCACATGGGGCGGCTGGTGTGATTTGTGCTTTGACGGCGTACCGGTTATCGACCGTGTAGATGAAGTTCCTGGACTGATTCTTGCCTGTGGATTTACCGGTCATGGGTTTGGCACCGCACCGGCAGTTGGACTGATGTTGTCCCAGATGGTAGCAGGAGAAGACACAATAGTTGATATTTCTTCCTTAAGCTATGACCGATTTAAGAGTTTGAAATAAACTGAGCAAAAGTCAAAGGAGATGAAAGGCATGAGTGAATTAGAGGCTGTAATTGCAGAAGAAAAAGCAAAATTAGTAGAATCGAAAAAACTCCGTATGCTTTATTTAGATGAAGAGGATATGATTGAGGCAGGAGTTATGGATGCTGCCAAATGCGTTGATGTGATGGAAGAGACAATGGGACTTTTGGAAGACGGCGACTTCATCATGGGTGGTCCGGAGCATAACTCTCACGGAATTATGCTGGAATTTCCGAAAAAATCCGATATTGACGGATTCCCAATTAATGACGGCGCAGACCGGCGGTTTATCGCCATGCCGGCGTACTTAGGGGGCAAATTCCATGTCGCAGGATGTAAATGGTACGGCTCAAACGGAAATAACCGCCCGATGGGAATTCCGCGCTCCAATTTGATGTTTGCCCTAAATGATGTGGAGACCGGAGCACCGCTTGCCTATATGTCAGCGAACTTGTTAAGTTCAATGCGTACCGGGGCAATGCCGGGACTGGCAACCAAACTTTTGGCAAGAGAAGATTCAAAAGTTCTTACGATGTTGGGTGCAGGACCGATTGCGAAAGCTTGTTTCCGTGCCATTATGACAAATGCAAAAAATATTGACACGGTAAAAATTAAGGCAGGTTCTTTAAAATCCAAAACGGCGGCTGCACTTAAGGAGTTTATTGAAACCCATTATAAACAGGTGAAGGAAGTAATCATCTGTGAGACGTTAGAGGAAGCAGTCCGCGGCTCCGATATTATCAGCGAGTCGGTTTCTGTGAAACCGGGACAGTATCCGACCTACAAAAAAGAATGGTTAAAACCGGGTGTTACCCTGATTGCGACGAGCTTTTTCAACATGGATAAAAAAGAACTTGTTGGCATCCGCAAAGTTGTCGATAACTGGAAGATGTATGAGGAGTACGGCATCGAGGATGAAGAGGGTTACGATGAAAATGGAATGCGTAAGGCGACCGGCTGCATGGGTGAGGAGTTCTATTACATGGTAGAGGATGGCCTGATTACGAGAGATTCCATTGACCATTTGGGTGAAATTATCCGCGGCAAAAAGCCGGGGAGAAAGTCCGACGATGAAATTATTTTTGTTGCCATTGAAGGAATGCCGATTGAGGACGTTGCATGGGGTTCTGAAATTTACCGTAACGCCGTCGACCATGGTATTGGTACGCAGTTAAAAATCTGGGATCATTCATCCAGGTAGTAAGTTTTTTGTGTGATTGGAGTGATTGATATGGACAGTAAAAACATTTTTAAACGAATTTTATATTACATGAATCCGAAGCATATCGAGCCGAAAATGGTAAAACTCTGGGCATTTTGGATTGTGTTCTGGGTTGTCTTGTTTTTGGTGCCAACAAAAATGGTGACAGGAAGTTTCTGGATTCTTGTTCCACTGGCAGGGCTGTTTGTATATGCTCTGGTCACAAAAGATGTTATGCAGTCGCTGGTTTTAAGTACATTTTCATGTTACATATTGTGGTATAAGGGGGCCTGTTTTGGCGGCTTTATCAATGATTTATATACCGTGCTTGGTGACCCGGAAAATATCGAGATGTATATGTCGTTTTTCCTTTGCGGCGGTTTGATTATAGCTATGAAGCGAACTGGAAGCACAAAGGCATTTACCGAGTTTGTGACAAGCAAGGAAAAGGGAAAAGCAGCTGCCGTTATGGTGACAGCGGGTGTGTACGCCGGTGCGACATCGGTGGATGACTATGTGTCGGCGTTGACTGCCGGTGCGGCGTTTTCTCCATTGATTGACGCGCTGAAGAAGCCGAGGTTGGCACTTGCCTATATCATTCGTACAATTAGTATCTGTGCGTCGGCGATGCTTCCGTTTGGTGCGTGGGGATATTTTATCATTTACCAGATTGTAGAAGCGGATAATGTCGCGGATAAAGCACAGGCAACCGATATTTTCATCCAGTCGATTCCGTTTATGTTTTATGCGATTGTTGCGATTGTTCTCTCGCTCTTATTTGCTGCCGGTAAAATTCCGATTATCGGACCGATGAAAAAAGCGTACCGGATGATGAAAGAAAAAGGAATCCAGATGGGAGACATCAAAGGGAGTGATGAAGAGGCTGACGCAGACGAAGAAGAGGATTTTGATGAAAATAATGAGAGAACAAAACACGTCAGTGTGTTAAACCTCATTTTGCCGCTTGTCTGTATTGTAATTGCTTTGTTAGCAACGGGGCTTAACTGCTTTACGGCGTTTGCCATTGCGGTTATTTTTACCGGATTTTTATATGTCATGCAGGGCTTACAGACGATTTCCGAGTATGTGCAGTGTATCGTGGATGGCTTTATCGACATGGTTGACATGGTAATTATTCTGATGCTTGGTTATGCGATGCAGGAATGTATGTATGCGATGGGAATGGAAGATTTTGTATCCGCTGTCTGCGGGGCAATTCCGGTTGCCAGTCTTCTGCCATTTATTTTCTTCGTATTCTTTAGCTGCTCGGAATACCTGTTCAGCTTAAATTATACGTTGTATCAGATTGCGATTCCGGTTATGATGGTAGTATTACCGGGCGTTGGTGCAAATGTTCCGTTGTGCCTTGGTGCGATTATTTCTGCCGGATTATTCGGTGCAAATGCGTGTGTTGTTTCTGACCTAGGCGTTGTTTCGGCGCGAGCATGCCGGGTAACGATATATGACCAGTATCGGACGAGCCAGCCGTATGTGCTGATTGCCGGTGCGATTTCTGCGGCACTTTATTTGGCGGCAGGATTCATTTTCTAACGTTTTGAAAAGGAGTGGATACGATGCAGAATTTTTATTATGATATTCCAACGAAAGTATTTTTTGGTGAGGGACAGATTCAAAATCTGCCGGAGCTTGTCAGTGAATTTGGACAACGTGCCCTTTTGGTATACGGTGGCGGCAGTGTAAAGCGCAGTGGTTTGTATGATACGATTGTGTCGCTGCTAAAAAAGGCAGGAATTACAACGTGGGACCTTGCGGGCGTGGAGCCAAATCCACGGCTTAGTACTGTGTGCCGCGGTGTGCAAATCTGCCGTGAAAATCAAATTGATGTGGTGATTCCGATTGGCGGCGGCAGTACGATTGACTGTGCGAAGGCGGTTGCAGCGGGATTTTACCATGAGGGAAGTCCGTGGGATTTGGTGCTGGATAACAGTTTGATAACAAAAGCACTCCCGATTATTACGGTGCTTACGCTGGCGGCAACCGGTTCTGAAATGGACGGATTTGCGGTAATTAACAACGAAGAAACTTCGGATAAGCAGGAGATGTGCAGTATTTTACTGTATCCGAAATATTCTATCATGGACCCGGTTAATACATTTACTGTGCCAAAATACCAGACGGCAGCAGGTACGGCAGATATTATGAGCCATATTTTTGAATTGTATTTTGATGGAACACCGGGAAAATATATGCAGGACCGTGTGATGGAAGGGCTTTTGAAAACGTGTATCCATTTTGGTCCGGTTGCTTGCGAGAAGCCGGATGATTATGAGGCAAGAGCCAATTTGATGTGGACGTCAAGCTGGGCGATTAATGGATTTTTGGCGTGTGGTCTTACGTCTTTGTGGCCGGTGCATGCGATGGAGCACCAGCTCTCGGCGGTGTATGATGTTACACATGGACACGGGCTTGCTGTGCTCACTCCGGTGTGGATGCGCTATATTTTAAATGACGATAATGTGGATCGTTTTGTGAATTACGGAGTAAATGTATTTGGTATTTCGCCGGACAAAAAGCCGTATGAAATTGCGGAACTTGCCATTCAAAAGACAGAAGAAGTCTTTGAAAAAATGGGGCTGAAACTGTCGATGCAGGACCTTGGAATTACGGACGAAAGCCACTTTGAGAGTATGGCAGAGCGTGCCTCGGATGGACTTGATGAGTGTCAGGTTCCGCTTGATAAAGACAAGATTGTAGAAATTTACCGTAAATGTATGAAATGATGAAAATGAAATCGTTACATTTTCACAAAAAATAAAAATTAGCATTGACAGGAAAATAATTTGGTGCTAGTATCGCTTTAAAGTCAACGGAGACTCGTGGAGTTTCCGCTGGCTTTCTTTTTTTTGTAACAAGTAAAACTTATCAATCAACGTAAGGAGGGCATGATTATGAAAAAGAAAATGAAACATTTAATAGCAGTTACGATGTGTCTTGTACTGAGCATAAGCGTTCTTTCGGGATGCGGCGGAAGTTCAGAGAGCACCGGTTCAAAAGGAAAAGCAGACAGCTTAAACATTATGGTCTGGGAAGGAACCTGGTCGGAGGAGATGTTTCAAGACTTCACCAAAGAGACCGGAATTAAAGTCAATATCAGTTACATCGACAATACGGATACTTTGTTGGCGAAGATGATTGAAGGAAGTGCTGATTACGATTTGATTGACTTAGAGGGTGCTTATGTAAAATCCTTTTTGGATGGTGAATTGTTAGCTCCAATTGATAAGAGTAAGGTCAAAAATGTGAAAAATATTCAGGAGAATTTTTTGAAAGAGGGCCCAATTGGAGATACCGAAGAAAAATATACAATTCCAAACATGGGATGTAGTTATACAACGATTGTTTATAACAAAGAGACCTGTCCAATCAAAATTACCTCGTTTAAGGATTTGGCTAATCCAAAACTGAAAGGAAAAATTGCGATGGTCAATTCAACGATTTCCCTTTACGGTGAAGCGTTAGCAGCCTGTGGATTTAAGCCGGATTCGACAAACGAAGAAGAGATGAAAAAAGCCAATGAACTTTTGACACAGATTAAAGCAAATGTAAAAGCGTTTGTTGGTGAGAGTGCCGTATCGCAGCTTGAAAATGGTGAGTGTCCGGTAGCGTTCTGCTGGGATTATACAACACTTTGTGTAGACTCCAAAGATAACTGGGATAAATTCGAAGCCGTTGCTTTGAAAGAAGGATGTGAGCGGTTCCAGCAGTATTGGGCGATTCCGGCAGCATCAGAAAAACAGAGTGAAGCAACCGAGTTAATTGATTTTCTGCTTCGTCCGGAAGAAAATGCAAAAAGCAATGCCGAGTACGGCGGTGTGCCAAACTTAAAACAGGACTTGTTAGCACCTCATCTTGACAAAGATTTTTATGAAAGTCCGGCATTGAAAAAAGAGGAAGAGTTATTCCCGATTTCCTGGAGCATTGCCGTAAGCGATGAACAGATTAACTTAATGGATACTTACTACACGGAATTGATGGGAAATGCAGCAGAATAGGAGGATGATACCATGAAAAAGATTGAAGTAATTACAAGACCGGAAAAGCTGGTTGGTTTGAAAGAAATATTTGCCACTCACAATTGTCAGGGTATGACGTGTTTATCCGTTATGGGATGTGGACGTCAGAAAGGATATCTGCCGGAGATGAATTTCACCGGCGATGATATCAACCTGCTTCCGAAAATCATGGTTTTCGTCGTTGTGGAGGATGACCAGATTGAGGAAATTTTGGCGGATATTGCGACCGCAATTGGAACCGGTAAAAATGGTGATGGTAAAGTATTCGTTACGGAAGTTTTAGATGCGATGCGTATTCGTACCAATGAACGAGGCAACGACGCACTGATGTAGACCGTTCTTAGCAACAGTCGGAATGGAGGGAACTATGAGTAAACCTATTGTATCTCTTGTAAATGTAGAAAAATGGTATGGAACCAATCATGTGGTAAAGAACATGAATATCAATATTGCCGAAGGGGAGTTTCTGACACTGTTAGGACCATCCGGATGTGGAAAGACAACGACACTGCGTATGATTTCCGGTTTTGAACTGCCGACTTCCGGTGTGATTAAAGTCCAGGGGGAGAGCGTAGAGAAAAAAGAGCCGTATCAGCTCGATGTCAACACGGTATTTCAGAATTATGCGTTATTTCCGAATATGAATGTTTTTGACAATGTAGCGTATGGACTTAAGGTGAAAAAAGTTCCGAAAGCTGAAATTAAAGAGAGGGTAACGGAAATGCTTAAACTTGTCCAGCTTGAAGGTTTTGGCAAGCGGCGCATCACTCAGATGTCCGGTGGACAGAAGCAGCGTGTGGCAATTGCAAGGGCACTGATTAACCGCCCGAAAGTATTGCTTTTGGATGAGCCGCTTGGCGCACTTGATTTGAAACTGAGAAAGCAGATGCAGATTGAGTTAAAGCGTTTGCAGAGAAAGCTTGGTATTACCTTTGTTTATGTAACGCATGATCAGGAAGAGGCACTTACGATGAGTGACCGCATTGCGATTATCAATCAGGGTGTTTTGGAACAGGTGGATACAGCATTTGATATTTATGAACATCCAAAGACAAGGTTTGTTGCCGGATTTATTGGCGAATCCAATATCTTTGATGCTGTTGTAATCAGTCAGGATGGCGATACCGTAACCGTAGGTACGGAAGTCGGAAAGGCGCAGGCATCCGGCTTTACCGGTGAACTGGCAGCAGGAAGTGCTGTTTCGGTATCGGTTCGTCCGGAAAATATGCTGTATTCGAGAGAGCGGGTAGAAGGATTTCATATCAAAGGGGTGGTGAAAGAACATATTTATGTCGGAAACCTGATTAAAACCATTGTTTTACTTAATGATGGAACGGAAGTAAAAATTAATCGATTTTCGATGGATGACCTTCCAAAAGAGGGAGAGATGATTTATCTGTACTGGCATCTGGAAAAGGGAATTGTACTGCCGGAGAAAAATCTGGTAGATACGGATGCTTCCCGTGATATTGAAGGAGGCGATGAGGATGAAGAAGAATAAAGAAGGAACGCAGGTTGCAAAACACAAAGACAAAAAATCGTTTAAGGCGAGACTATCTTCTATTATAATGTGTGCGCCTGTTACAATTTGGTCGGTTCTGTTTGTGCTTGTGCCGGTCGGAATGCTTTTGTTCATGAGTTTTATGACGAAGGGACCGCTTGGAAAAATCGTGTATAAATTTACACTGGATAACTACGCAGAAATTTTTAAACCGGTTTATGTAACGGTTGTGAAACAGTCACTTTTGATTGCCGTGTGGACGACCGTTCTTACGATTTTACTTGGGTATCCACTAGCTACCGTGATTGCTCATGTGAAGAAAAAGACTTCCGGTGTTCTGACGGTGCTTCTGATGCTTCCTTTATGGGTCAGCGGTTTGGTTATTTTGTATAGTTTTGTTGTTATGTTAAATAATTCCGGTATCATCAATACGGTACTTATGTCACTTGGTATTATCAAAAAGCCGATTGACCTTTTGTATAACAATTTTGCGGTTATCGTCGGTATGATTTATATGTTTCTGCCATTTGCGGTACTGCCTATGTATTCCTCGATTGAAAAACTTGATCCGGGTCTGATTGAGGCATCAAAAGATTTGGGAGCGGGACCGATTAAGACTTTTTGCAAAGTGACTCTGCCGCTTACGGCACCGGGAATCTTTGCCGCAGTAATTCTTACATTGATCCCTTGTATCGGATATTATATGGTAACGGATATGCTCGGTGGCGGTACCTCGATGATGGTTGGTAACTTGATTTACCGTCAGTTTACCATCGCGAGAAACTGGCCGTTTGGCGCCGCTCTATCCATTATTCTGGCAGCGATAATTTTGTTAATGGTATTAATCTACACGAAACTTGGTGGAGATTTGGATGATTTGGGGGCTTAGTCTATGGAAAAGAGAAAGAAGAAAAAACGAGTGATGTCAATCCTCGGAAAAGTATATGTCGTCCTATTGTTTTTGTTTATCTACGCACCGGTTTTTGTCATGATTGCCTTTTCGTTTAACGATAGTCATGCCAATGTAGTGTGGTCGGGATTTACAACAAAATATTATGTGAAACTGTTTAGTGATTCCGGGATTTGGGAAGTACTTGGTACGACACTTTTGATTGCGGTAATTTCCACTTTGATTGGTCTGGTTGTCGGAACAACCGGAGCGGTCGGATTGCGCAATGCGAAGTTTAAAGGAAAGAAATTGATTATGAATACCATTTACTTTCCGATTGTAATTCCGGAAATCGTGCTTGCGGTTGCGCTGTTGCTCGTCTTTAACCTGTCAAATATCGGATTAAGTATCGGTACTATCATTATTGGTAATACAACATTAGTTCTTCCGTATGTTTACATTACGGTAAAGGCAAGACTTGTCGGCATGGACCCAAGTATTGAAGAGGCGTCCATGGACCTTGGTGCAGACCGTGTGTACACATTTCTTCATGTGACACTGCCGGCGATTATGCCGGGAGTTATGTCCGGCGCATTTATGGCATTTTCTTTGGTACTGGATGAACTGATTGTAACGAGTTTCCTCGCCAATGCCGAGACAACGACACTGCCGATGAAGGTGTACTCAATGATTAAGAAAGGTATTTCGCCGGAAATCAATGCACTGACAACGATTATTTTTGGCGTTTGCCTGCTTGGGCTTTTGGCTTATCTCATTCACTGGATGCTGCATGCACATAAGGTGAAAAAGGTTCGTGCTAATGCGATGATGTAACTGTTTTCTGGAAAAGGAGGGTGTTTATGTCAGATACAAGAATTGATTTTTTATATTTAAATGAAAAAGATATGATAGATGCCGGTGTTTTGGATGCCGGACATTGTGTGGAGACGATGGAAGAAGTACTTTGTCTTTTGGCAAAAGGCGACGTTTTGATGGGCGGAAAAAATCGGAGAGAGCATGGCATCCAATTGATTTTTCCAAAGGAATCAGAAATCCCAGGCTTCCCTCTAGAGGATTCGCGTGACCGAAGATTTATGTCGATGCCGGCGTATCTCGGAGGACGGTTTCATTTAGCCGGTGAAAAATTTTATGGCTCAAATGGGCGAAATGTGAGGAAAGGACTGCCGCGTTCCATTTTGATGGCGACGCTAAATGATGTGGAGACCGGACAGCCGCTTGCCTATATGTCAGCCAATTTGCTGTCTGCCATGCGCACCGGCGCGGTGCCGGGGGTGGTTGCCAAGCATTTGTCAGTAAAAAATCCGAAAGTGCTGACACTTTTGGGTCCCGGTGTTGTGAACAAAACATGTCTGATGGCATATATGTCCCAGTTTGATTCCATTGATACCATTAAGATTAAAGGAAGTTCTGCGGCATCCGCAACGGCGAAAGAAATGGAGCGTTTTATTAAGGAAAAGTATCCGCAGGTTTCCCATATTGTTTTGTGCGGTACGGATGAAGAGGCGGTAAAGGATGCAGATATCATCAGCGAGGCAACTTCGGTCGAAAAACGCCGGTGGCCGGTGCTGAAGCCCGAATGGATTAAGCCCGGCTGTTTGATTATTTCCTCCGGCACAATGGATTTTAGTGATTATGATTTTATGGTGAAAGATATCCGCAAAATTGTGGATAACTACCCGATGTATGAGGAGTACATAGAAATTTATGAGGAGTGGGATGAAAATGGAAAGCGTCTCTCATCAGGAATCCCCGGCATGTATTATGTCAACATGGTGGACGATGGAAAAATTGAGCGTTCAGAAGTGACAGAGCTTGGTGAGATTTTGCTTGGTGAAAAAAAAGGACGCAAATCAGATGATGAAATTATCATGGTCAGTGTCGGCGGTATGCCGATTTTAGATGTCGGTTGGGGGTATGAGTGTTACTGCAAGGCGAAAGAAAAGGGCATTGGAACGACATTGAATTTATGGGAAAAACCGTATCTTTATTAACAAAGGGGGCGGTTGGTATGAATCGAAGAATTACGGTGAAATACTGTTTTTTGCAGGGAGGATACTGGACGCTCGCAGCTGTAGCGATGGCGTTTACAACACCGCTTTTAGAGGCAAAAGGTTTTTCCGGAACAGAAATCGGAATTTTGAGTGCTGTCAAATATCTGGCAGTGCTCATTTTTCAAATGGTATTAGGAAGTTTTGCGGATAAACATGCCGAAAAAGTTCCGTTGCAGCGCATGCTGATTCTCATGACTTTTGTAAATATTATTTTTTCTTTTTTATTTTATTTAACCGGACATACGATGTGGATGGCAATGCTCACGCTGATTGTTTTTGGCATGACAATCCACTGCGCTTCGCCGCTTGTGGATTCGCTGTCTATCCAGTACATGAACCACGGCGTGAAAATGAACTACGCCATATCGCGTGCCTGCGGTTCTTTGTGCTGGGCCGTTTTCTGCGTTGTGGTTGGTTTGATTGCCGATGCGTTTGGGGCAAACCGGATTTTGATTTTCCAGATTATTGTAAGTTTTTTGTTTGCTTTTTTTGCGTTTAATATGGATGCTGTCGATTTTTCAAAGGAAAGAAAAAAGGAAGAAAAAACGGGAGATTTAGCCGCTGAAAATCCAGACGCGGAATGTGAAATAGGAGAAGTTCATTCGTGCTTTTATCTGCTGAAACATTTTCCTAAATATTCATTATTCTTGCTTGGACTCGTGTTTGTCTTTGCCGCTTATAATATGAATAGTACATTTCTTATTGACTGGATTGAGGGCATGGGAGGAAATCACGCGGACTATGGGATGGCTCAGTTCGTGCTTGCAATGGCGGAAATTCCGGTGGCACTTGTCTTTTACCGGATTCGTGGACGAGTTTCCATTGATAAACTGATGGTAGTCTGTGCGTTCTTTTGCTTCCTTCGCGCCACGGCAACGACATTTTCCGGCAGTGTAACACTTGTGATTTTGTCGCAGGCTTTGGAACTGTTAGGACTCAGTATTTATTATGTCGGCACGGTGTATTTTGTCATGGACTATCTGCCACAGGCGGATGCCGTAAAAGGTGCTTCCCTCATTAACCTTGCCGGGATGGGGCTTGGGGAGATGGCAGGAAGTATCTCGTGTGGTTTGATTAAAGATGCGTTTGGTTTGAGGAATCTTATGCTTTTGAGTAGTGGTGTCGGGTTTGTGGGCGTTGTGGTTATGGTGTGGATGTGGCGGAGTGGGAAGGGATATAATTAAAATACGTGATACATGAAACATAACTAAAGAAAATATTATATAAATGTGAAAATACTACTTGACTTATGAAAAGTAAAATGATATAGTTGGTTTATTATTAATCTGATAAGAGGATTAACAAACTAAAAATAACACAGTGATAATTTGAGGAGGAAAAGTAAATGAAAAAATCGATTATTTTAGGGATGGTTGTTGGAATGCTCGGATATGGTACAGTTATGTCTGGAGCAATGACGAAGATGCCGAGTGGTCAGTTATACACGGGTAATCCTATATGGAGAGCACCTTACGGTTATGCGAAAACAGTTTGTAATCATAGTTCTTTTGGAAGTGCATCTGCGAAGGTTACTGTTTCGAAAAGCGGATATGAGACTAAAAAAACTAGTGTTTCAGCAAAAAAAGCAAGTGTAGAATCAGATAGTGTATATGGTCCGACATGGGAAAGTGCGGGAACAAAATTTGTTTCTAATCATTCCGGTTATGGTTATAAAGGAAAGACGTGGACCGATAAACATACAAAAAAATATTAGAAAAAGAGTACCAAAAGATGCTTCCGTGTAAACGGAAGTGTCTTTTGATTGAAGGATAAAATGAAAATAAAAGAAGTAGCAGTGTTTATAGCATCACTTGCTTGTACCATTATAGTGTGTTTAATTATAAAAAATGCTTTTTTTACTTCCACAAGACCTATTACTACTTATGATTTAACAACTTGTTTTTTTGTAAAATGTAAAGGACGTGTACTTAATGATAGGACAGCGTATGATGTATCAAAATTAGTTAATGATAAGAATGAGTTATTGTGTACATTATGTATAGAGAATTACAGTAATAGACAGGTGGACTTTGAGTTTTATTTACTTAAAAATTATATTACGAAAAGTATTAGTGTTAATCAAGAGGAACAAGATTCCTATAATTTTCAAATGTCTGGAAATGGGAAGCTGGAAATCCCATTTGTTGTTTCACTGGATAATAAGGAATCAGCTCGTTTAATTTTTTGTTTAAGGCAGGATACTCAAAATTATATTGCTTATAATAGTGCGATAGATGGCAGTACTACTGTAAGTACGGTGATAGATGTTAAAGGCAAAAAATCATTGAAAGGTATTGTGGTTCCCAATGTATCGTTGTCTCCAGGGAGCAATTTCGGAGCAAGAAAATTAGAAATGATACCATTGAATGGCGCAGAAAATACTAAAATTGCTGTAAAATCAAAGGAAACAATAAGTGTAAGATTAAGATTATCATCGTATGTTAAAAACAGCAAGGTGATTCTTTGGGGAACCGCAAATGCACAGCAATTACGTATAAGCAAAAGTAAAAAAATGGTGGCTGTTATAAGAGACAGAAATAGCGAAATAGGAGTAGAATTTAATGCGCCCAAAGATAAAGGACTATACGAAGTCGAGTTCTTTTGCGAAGAATATAGTGCTCAGAAAATTATGCCCATATATTCAAGCAATCGACTTACAATTAAGGTGGAGTGA
>ERZ1106973.2124-NODE-2124-length-16025-cov-2.587351_pt1 | contig 16025 bp, 14 predicted proteins | sample MGYA00403686_ERZ1106973 | MGnify/ENA primary metagenome ERZ1106973 (study PRJEB35170, sample SAMEA104062408) | human gut metagenome | biome: human gut; feature: human-associated habitat; material: faeces | place: Denmark | collected 2012-11-06 ...
GGAATTCTTTTATAATTTTCTGATATTATCTTCTAATGGATCTGATCATCCAGCAATTTCAGAATCAGATTTTCTGTCTCATTGATACCATAACTTGCACTGTTGATGCACAGGTCATAGTTATCCGGCTTGCCCCAGTGAGCTCCACCATAGAAGTTATAATACTTTCTGTGCTGGCTGTCCATCTTCTTTAGGAAGCGGACCGCCTGCTTCATATTCATCTTTCTTACATCCATGACATGCTGGACACGGATGGCAAAAGGCGCCGTGATAAACAGGCTGATATGTGGAATGTGATTGTTCTTCAGGATCGCATCCGCACATCGTCCCATGATGATGCAGTCCTCTTTTGATGCCAGGTCACAGATCAGGTCACTCATGTTAAAGAATACCGCATCCTGTTTCGGAAGACCGTGATAACGGTTAAATTCCCGGAACCAGCCCTTGGGGTCAAATTTATGCTTCTTCTCATATTTATTGAAGTCTGCAAAATATTCCGCATCGTTGACTGCACCTTTTTCCGCCTCAAGACGTCTTAATACCTGGTCAAAGATCTCCACATCATAATAGTTGATTCGAAGTTTATCTGCCAGACCGAAACCGATATCATTGCCGGCGCTTCCCTGTGTACGGCTGATACAGATGACCAGATGATCGTCCTCGGAAATTTTTTCCCTGCGCTTGATCATATGATTCAGCGCCACACGTTCCTTATCCATGATATCCGTAGCAACAAAGGTCTCCGGCAGCGTAAGGATCTCCTGAAAGATCTCATCATATTTCTTCATCAGACGGCTTTTTTCGTCTTTATCCTTGATGGTTCTGGCCATGTTACTGATCAGGGCCATCTCGCTTCGAAGAAGATGCCCGTCCGGTTTGGTATACATCAGGGCACTTAAGTTACGGATGGTACCTTCTCTGTCACCGGTAAAGGTACGTCCAAGGGAAGATCCTACGCTTTTATAAACCTCGCCATCCAGTTCATAAAGTCTGGTAGCAAGTTCTCTGCATTTCTCTCGAATGTTATTATCCTGCATATTGATCCTCCTCCCTTATAAAAAGAATACCAGCATATCGATGATGAACACCGGTACCAGGAAACAAATGGACCATCCCATGTATCCAAAGAAGGACGGCATGTTGATACCATTTTCGTCAGAAAGTGTCTTGACCATAAAGTTCGGAGCATTGCCGATATATGTATTGGCACCCATAAATACGGCACCACAGGAAATCGCGGAAAGAAGTTTTACAGGAACCGTTCCCAGTGTGGTTGCGATTCCACTTGTAAATCCAAGGGTTCCCGCTGTAGTCAGAAATACCAGATAGGTCGGTGTATTATCCAGGAAACTGGACAGTGCTCCTGTCGCCCAGAACATCTGGTACGGCTCGGTAATTCCAAGATTCGGTCCCACTGCTTTCAGAAGCATCAGGGCAGGCTGCATGGTGATAAAGATTCCGATAAAAAGTACCGCAACTTCTTTGATCGCACCCCAGGTAAAATGGTTTCGCACACGGATCTTTTTGTCCGTTGTCTTAAAGGACAGAAATGCTGCTGCCAGGATCAGGATGATCTCAATGATTGACGGGAAGCTTAATGTAACCTCACCGAAAATATGGATTCCTCTTACATTGCCTGCTGCATCCTGAAATGCCGGCATACTCGGAAGCATACCACTTAAGATAACGCCTACAACGATCATTACAAGGAAAATGATGTTGTGAAGTCCATCGATCTTGAACTCGGTTCCCGGTTTGCTGATGTCCGGTTTACGTCCCTCTGCGATATCTCTCTTGTAAGAGCGCATGTCCAGATGATAGAACACAAACAGAAGGATCACCATATTAAAGAGCAGTACCGGAAGAAGGTGCAGGCTCCAGAAGAACGGAACCCCTCGCATGAATCCCATCAGAAGTGGCGGATCACCGATCGGTGTCAGGCAGCCACCCATGTTGGACACCATAAAGATGAAAAAGATCATAATGTGACCCTTTCTCTTTCTCCAGGAATTCATTTTGATCACCGGACGGACCATCAGCATGCTGGCTCCGGTGGTTCCAATACAGCTGGAAAGCAGCGTTCCCAGTGCAAGAAGTCCTACATTTACTCTTGGCGAACCCGCAAAATCGCCCTCAACCGTAATGTTACCGGATACACAGAACAATCCGAATAACAGGATGATAAATGTAAGATAGTCATTAATCACGCACTCAAGTACTGTTTCTGCAGTTTTTCCGGCACCGTAAACAACAGCAAACGGAATAATCATGAGAACGATCCAGAATGCAACCACGATCGGCTGATGTGACTCCCACCACTCACCTTTTACCAGAGGCATCACTGCAACACACAGAAGAAGGCATGCAAAAGGAATACAAAGCCACACCGGCATGCTTGATACTGTCTCGCCATTTCCAGCTGCCCATACACCCACAGGACACGCCAGGATTACTGTCAGAAAAGTACACATGACGGTTAATAATTTTTTCAAAATATTCACCCTCCCCCCTTCTATTTTCATTCTTTTTTGTATTTATTATAGGATAAAAAAGCCGTTTCGAAAGTCTGTCCATCAGAGTATACTCGCCTGCATGGGCTGGTTATAAACATTGATTACTGAAACCTAAAAAAACATGAATTCAAAATACCTGTCTTTGCCAAAAACAAAAAAGTACATCCAAAAGAAATATCTACAGTTCAAAGAAATAAGAAATCCGAAGCGACAAACAATTTATTTCGTCTATTACGGTACAGTGGGCTGCTTTAGTATCGGAATCATCGCCGACCTTTGTGTCTACCTGATCAGAAAAGACCTGTTACTGGCTTTATGTAACATATTATCCCTGGGGTTATTCTTACTGTTCACTTACCTGCTGATTCGGAAAAAGAAACAGATAACTTTCTTGTTGAAATGCACCTTTTATACCATACAAAGCAATATCCTAATATCAATGTACTGCCGTATCTACCTCCCACCGGAAGAGACCGGCTTCTTTTTGTCGCAAGATCTGATGATCGGTATGGTTACTTGTGGTCTGGCTTCCATCTCTGTGAGTCGACACACCGTAATGATATTATCTTTCGTCCCGATTCTTTTGTATATGTTCATCGGGGTCTATACATCATCCGAACTTTATTTGATGAGTCTGCCCAGCCTGGCAGTGGCATATATCTTTCCTCCCATCATGTTGGCAAGATTACAGGAAATACTACGAACCATGCAACGACAAAAGGCAAGAATGACATCCGAGCTAAAACTATGGGCTGCTTTCAATGCTTTGCACCTGCAAGCGAGTAGCAAAGAAATACAACTTTGCTGCTTGATACTGGAAAACAAAACAACCGAAGAAATAGCAGCACTCCAATACATAGCCACTTCAACCGTGAGAAGCAACCGGAGCCGGCTCCGACAGAAATTACAACTGAACCAGGAAACCGACCTGCAAACCTTTTTATCAGAACTGATAAAAAAAGATTTTGATTATTTGGAAAGTCCCGATTAAAACCTCTATATTTGTCGGTGACAAGAATAAACGACAGCACGCTTTAGACAGAAGTGAGCGCGTTTATGAATACATTTAATTTAAAACTAGATTTCCCCAACTTGTTGTGGGAGATAGCCGGATATAATTTCCCGTCTCTATTCGGGAAATGGGCTATATTCTTTATTTTCATAGCAATATCTTTTCAAGTATCCGCCCAACGCATGGCCATCAAGACTAATATGCTGGAATGGTTGGCGGCATCCCCCAATCTGGGAGTGGAATTCCCATTAAACGATTGGATGACAGCTGAAATTTCGGCATCGGCTAATCCCTGGAAGATTACAGATAAACTTTTCTACCGCCATGGACGCGTACAAGCTGAAGCTAAATATTGGCTTCGGAACCTGCTGGCACGCCATTACATCGGTATCACAGGATTCTATTCCATGTTCGATGTGGGAATAAACCGCAGGGCATATTATGGAGATGCCGCGGCCGCGGGTGTCACGTATGGATACAACTGGATTCTGTCACGTCGCTGGAACCTTGAGGTATCGGGCGGTGTGGGTGTGGCACGCTACAGGTTGGTGCGCTACCAACCGGGAAGCACTCATGGTGAACCGAATGAATCGGGATGGGCCCCCATACCGGTTAAACTAAGTGTATCTTTTATTTATATAGCCAAATAAAATAACCCTAATGAATATCAAAAGATTTTTGCTATTGGGGATAGTGGCCCTATACGCCATTATTCCGGCATGGGGACAAGCCCAGAAAGTAGAAATACGCGGAAGCGTAATCGATGACGAGGGAGAGCCTGCCATCTCTATCGTAATCAGAGATCAGAATGAAAAGGGAGATGTATACGGCATCACAGACCTCGACGGAAAGTTCAAGATCATGGCAGATCCCAATACAACCCTGCATTTCTCGGGCTTTGCCTACGCATCAAAAACAGTAAAACTAAAAGGAAAGACAACGATAAACGTAGTGATTTCGTATGAAGCATCGATGATTGACGAAGTGGTGATCACCGCTAAAAAAGTGGTGGACAAACTGCTACCGGAACCAACCGACATCGAAATCGTCGGAAATCAATACATCATCCATCCTAAAGTAAAAATTCCCAAAGAAATGTATAAGCCGAATACACGTATCGTAGTGCAACCGATGTTGGTGAATATTACCCGTAAAACACAGAACCTGTTCCGCCCGGCAGTGGTGACCGGAAAGGAGTATGCCATCACATTGGAACGAATGATGGAATTCGACCTGAGCAGAGACCCGTTAGCAGCTTTTCAGGAGAAAACGCAAAAGATTGATAAGAATGAAGTGATTGCCTACGTAGACTCCCTCTATATGGATAACCCGGACGATGAATGCCGGTGTGACATCTACATGTATCTGGTAGAATATAAAAAACTGGCATACAAAGATACGGTAGTGATAGCCAAAGGTACGGTAAATCCGATGCGTTTCTTTACGTACCAAGCAGATGGCATGAAAATCAGAGATGAAAAATACATCCCTAAACCTCAAAAACAACAAAGAGGCGACAGAGGAGAAGTGAAGCTGAACTTCCTGATCAACTCGGCAACGATAGACGAAAAAGATCCGAACAACCAAAGAGAATTGGAGAAAATGCGCTTGCGCCTGCAGGAAATAGAAACCGATCCGAACTCGGAATTCCTGTCGTTTTCGGTCAAAGGGGTATCTTCGCCTGAAGGTCCGTATCAATCGAATCTGAAACTGGCACAAAAACGCACGGACAGTACGCTGAAACGTATCTTTGGTTTTCTGAACGGAGGTACTATAAACGCAATAAAAGACAGTACATATACAGAAGGAGTGGTGGCCTCATGGGAAGAGGTAGCAGAATTGATGGAACGCGACTCACTGCCTACAGACAAGTTACGGGAAATCATCAATTGCTATCCGGACAACATGGCCTCACAGTACAGCCGGATCCTACGACTACCGGAATATCGGAATGTCATTCTAACGACTTACTTACCACGGCTGCGCCGGGTGGAATATAGTTTCAACTATTCGGTGATGAGATTGCTGAACGATGAAGAAATACGCATAATGTATAAACAGGACTATAAAAAATTGGTACCCTATGAATTTTGGCGGATATACCTGAATGCCGATAATGACTCTACACGCGAAGTGATCTGCCGACAGGCACTGGAACAATATCCTAAATTTATGATTATGGCTAACGAATTGGCTGCGTTGCTGATAGAACAAAAGAAAGCAGACAGCAAATTGCTGGAACCGTTTGTCAGCAGATCGGCTCCCACAGAACTACTCTGTAATCAGGTAATCGCCTTAATGGACGAAAGAGCTTATAACCGGGCGGACTCGATTATAGACTTTCTGCCGGACAACGACATGACACAAGACGTAAGAGCCATCGTTGGAGCTTATAACGGGCATTTTGAGGATGCTTATGAACGGTTCGGAACGCAAGGCGGCATAAATGAAGTGGTATTATTAATGGCCATGAAGCAAAATGAAGAAGCATGGGAAAAGGCACAAGAACTACCGGATGAACCACTCAGCTATTATCTAAGGGCAGCATGTGCCAACAGGTTGGACAAAGTGAGCGAAGCATACGCTTTCATTAAACGGGCCCTGAACGAAGATCCGTCACTGAAAGAGATTGCGCAGATAGACGGAGACGTAACCGACCTACTGCAACAGTTGGAAGATGAAAAGAAAGAACTGAAGGAAAAAGCGGAGAAAACAAAAGAAAAAAACGAAACGGAAGACACCGAAACGGAAGAGAGCGGCTTGAATGAAGAAAAAACGATAAAGCAATGAAGAATATGGAAAAGAGCTATAAAAGAATCCTGCTGCTAGGAATCGGTTTCATCTTATGCGGAACTCTGGCAGCACAAGAGCAAAAGCAAGATTCAACAGAAGGAAAAAACAATATAAAGGCCTCAGAATATTTGATGCCCAAACGAAAGGGAGCAGAAAAGTTCCATTCGAAGAGAGGATCGGAACATCTGTTTTTCTCTGTCGGATCGGGTATCGGTTATCTGTTTAACGTAGGAGGCGGACAAACCGCCCACGGGCCACGGGCATCATTCATGGCAGGTAATTGGCTGACCCCCGTCATAGGACTACGGGCCGGAGGGGAATATACACAATGGAAACAGGGAGATACGGATATGCATCTGGCAGGAGCCAATGTAGACTACTTGATCAATATCAGTGCATTTGCCGCCAGATACAACCCGAAGCGAGTATTCGAAGTGATCGGCGCTCTCGGACTCAGTTATCAGGCCACTATCGTAAAAGACCAAAAAACAATCCATTCATACGGATTGAGGGCAGGACTACAAGGGAAACTGAATGTATCGTCTGCTTTTAACCTGTTTATCGAGCCACAACTGGCACTTTATCCGGACCGGGTGGACAACCAGTCATCGTGGAAAAGATATAACCTGGCAGGATCACTAATGGCAGGTATTACTTACAAACCGGCAGGATACACTACCCTGACTTTCCTTAAAGGAGGTTTTGCCTCGCTGGCAGCCGGTACCGGAAACACCGGAAATGTATTGTTCGACACGGAATTCGCTTTAGGTAAATGGTTCGACAAATTTAACGGGATGCGGATCAGTGCCGGTAGTAGTACCGCCTTTTTGGATAATGAAGATAGCGGTAGCAACCGCGATTTTAATATCAGCCTCAACATTGACTATCTGTGCAGCCTCACAAGGCTTTTTTCCGATCGGGACAGCCACGTGTTCAACCTGATCGTTGCAGGTGGCATCGGGAGCTATTTTCCCGGAGCGGAATCATCGTCTTCAATTATCTTGAACGGACGCATCGGACTACAGGGAGAAATCAGGCTATCGGCACATAGCGGACTCTGGCTGGAACCCCGGATCAATATATTCAAAGACAGAAGTTATCGGGCAGACCTTCAGGAACCCATACGGGGAACAGTAGGGTTAATGGTGGGAACGACGTATAAATTTTAGAATAAGATTCACCCCCACATACTTTATGCCCTCTGTTATGGAAAAATCAATATAAACATACATTGATGCAAGTGTTATAATGGCTGTTGTACAGCTTTTATTTTGTTTTGTTTGTGTTTAATAGTGCGCAACGAACTTACTGTGAAGTAAATGCGCTCTTGCTTTTCCACTCTAACTTACTGTGAAGTAAATGTGGTGTTTGTTTTATCAATGTCCCAAAGTTCAGCGGAACATGGGACATTTTTTTATTGTTCGAACCACCAGATAATGAATAGTGTAAAAAGTGTTGCCAATACGGTACAAACCAACGAACCTTCAAAACCAAATGCCCCTCCATTAATCAGATTATTTGCAGGCAGGCGAAGTGAAAACAAGGTTTCACAGAAACGATTGCCACTGACTTCATAGCCAAGTACGGGCCCTTGAATCCAGTTCCAAAAGAAATGAAGCGAAACAGGAAACCAAAGATTACGGGTGTAAAGATAGGAAGCTCCCAGTAACAAACCTCCCAACACCAGATTGAGCATGGGTAAAAAAGCCACATTGGGATTCATCAGATGAAGCAACGCAAACAAAAGGGAAGAGATGAGAAGAGAAATGAATTTATTGAGACGCGTACGCAACAAACGCCCCTGAACATATCCGCGCATCATAGTTTCTTCGACAATGGCAACCATGGCGAAAAACAACCCGCTTAAGAGCAAATCGCTCCAATGCAAATGGACACCGACAACCTCAATCTGCCCGGTCAGCAGGCAAACACCAAAACCAATGGCATAAATGAGCACTGCCATCAGGAAACCGTAGAGAATATCTTTGCCACGCCCTTTCAGGCTGAATCCTAAATCGGAGAAGGGACGGCGATCCAGAAATCGCATCATCAGAAAGGTTACAATAAATACGCTCAACAACATAATCCCCTCTCCAATAAAAAAATAACCCATTCCGTACCCTCTTACTACCGAAAAAAGATTCAGAACGGAATGGAATAGGGACATGACGATAAAGAAGCTTACCAAAAAGATAATAATGCTTGCAAATGCCGGAATCCCTTTCGGAGAAAAGAATGATTCGTGATCCTGTTGTTCCATTTTGTTAATTTATTGGTTGAAGGACAAAAATAACTATATTTTTCTAAAACTCTGGACGAGATAAAGTATGATTCGCTATATTTGTCTAAACATTTATCATAAATATGAAAATAAAACATCTGTTTATAGGAATAGCCCTTACTGCCAATCTATTTGCAGCTACGGCACAAGAAGTTAAGAAAACGTATTTCGTCAGCAAACCGGGAACATTGATTTCGATGATGACGGAAGAGGAAGCGAACCAGGTCACCCACCTGACCCTGACCGGAAAGATCAATGCAGTGGACTTCAGACATCTACGCGATGAATTTAAAAACTTACAAGTGCTCGACATAGCTAATGCGAGCATCAGCATGTACTCGGGTAAAGAAGGTACCTATCCGGATAAGTTCTATATTTATATGCCGAATTTTGTTCCGGCATACGCTTTCTGTAAGATGGAAAACGGCACTGCCAAAGGAAAATCCACTCTGAAAAAGATCATTCTTTCGGAAAAGATCAAAAACATTGAAGATGCGGCTTTTATGGGCTGCGAAAATCTGAATATATGCCAGATTAAAAAGAAAACTCCTCCTAACCTACTGCCGGAAGCATTGGCAGACAGCATCACTGCTATCTTTGTACCACTGGGAGCAAGCGATGAATACCGGCTGAAAAACCGTTGGGATAACTTTGCATTCATCGAAGGCGAACCACTGGAAGCTAAAATAGAGGTAGGAGCACTGAGCACGCTGGAAAATGAAATTCAGAAAGCAGGACTACAGCCGAAAGAAATCAACTTCCTGACCATCGAAGGCAAGCTGGATGCAGCCGACTTCAAGTTGATACGGGATTATATGCCGAATCTGGTAGCTGTAGACATTGAAAAAACCAATGCAACGGCCATCCCCGACTTTACTTTCTCACAAAAAAAATATCTGCTCCGCATCCGTCTGCCACATGGACTAAAAAGCATCGGACAACGGGCTTTCAGCAATTGCGGCCGTCTCTGTGGAACGGTAGAACTACCGGAAAGCATTACGGCTATCGAATATGGAGCTTTCATGGGATGCGACAGGTTGCGGTACGTAGTTGCTCATGGAGACAAAATCACAACGATAGGAGATAACCTTTTTGGAGAAGGAAAAAATAAGTTGATTTATAAACGATAAAAAACAAGAGCTGTCAGAACTCACCACAGAGAACACAGAGTAACACAGAGTGAATTTAAATCATGGATGACCACATGAATAATCTGTGAAGAACTGCGTAATCTGTAGTGAGTTCTGACATTATCTCACTCCTCTCCTGTTCATCGCTTTTTTATCCAAAAGCCTATTCCCAAAAGAATCAGTACACCGGTAAGGATAAAAGCCCAGACATTGGGTACCCGTGATTGGGCCGTCAAGGAATATTCACCCGCCAAAAGACGGTAAGCATCCACTTTCCAAACCAGATGTTCGCGATCTCTGAAAGTTGTATTGGCTGAGATCATTTGTCCGGGCATTTTAAGTTCATATTGAATCACGGCTCCGAACAATTCGATCGGACGTGTCTCTTCGTCAAAGCGTTTATCTACTTCCTGTTGCTTTTCCTTATAAAGCAGAGAAAAACAGTCGGTATGATAATGCGTATCGAGCAATTGGCAAATGAGTTCCGGATCAGGATCCGGATCATCATCTTTAGGTTGATAGCCGAGATACAATGAATCCTTAACTTCATCCAGACGGGACATATACTTCCCCCGATCTATCTCAGCGATAAAAGGCCGGATAACTTCGAAACTTAATTCATAAAGACTTCGGTTGTACCAGTCGTAAAATTTCTTTTCCAACCGATCGAGCAATTCTTTCATCTCCAATCCGTTCATTCCGCAATAGGCTGTGTCGTCACCCTGGAACCAAAGCTTCTGTTCCGATTCATTCAGGTAGTTCTTTAGAGGTACGGGGCCTTTATCTGCCAATTCCGGATAGATGCCGGTATAGGTATAATAGGTGTAGAACCAACGAAAATGTTTGGTCAGTGTCTCCTGAGGAGTCACCAAGGGACGGTACATCGGATCTTTAGGATGAACCTGCTCCGCAAACATGCTGACAGAAGGCTCTTCCCTGCCGGCACATACGTTAATCTTTCCCTCTTCTCCAAAATAATTGTGAGTACGGACAGAATCGAAACGTGTCACTACCCAACCGGAATCCAAAGAAAACATAAAGGGGTTTTTCATCGGATCTCCGGCCATGAATGCAGAATCGGCAAAAGCATATACTTCCCTATGGGCCGAACCGTCAGGATGAATCCGGGTTTTCACCTGATAATAAGTGGTGCAAGACACCATTGAAACCGCCAGCAGCAATATCGATAAAAGTTTATTCGTTTTCATATGCATCTGTTTTTATAGGTTATTCATTCTTCATTATCTGTTCGTACCGGGTATAAAGCCGTTCCCGTTTAAGCATCTCCTTTTTCCGACTTCGGGACGCGGAAAAGAAGATCTCCCGCTTCTCTCCTGTCATCAATCTCTCATAGCTTCGCTCATCGGTGAGTGTTTGCTCTTGATAGGGTTTCGGTATACGAGTCACCTCTGAGGATAGAATCGGATCGACAGCAACTGCCTCTGCCACCCATAAACCGAGAAGCAGGGTTGCAGCAATAGCAGAACACCAGGCAGCAAAGTTCAATCTGCGGACGGGCCTGTTCCTGAAAGGCGCTGCTTTGACAGCACGCATAATATCCTCGGTCAGTGCGTCCGGATTTTCTAAAACAGGTGGAGTCTTCTTTAATTGCTCCAACCATTTTTCGTAATTCATTTCTTCCTTTTTCATCTTTCTTTATTTATTTCGTTCAACTTCTTACGGATACTTTTTCGTGCAAGATAGAGATTGGCCTTGATCTGGACAGATGTAAATCCGGTGATCTTCTCAATTTCCTTGATTTCCAACTCCTCGATATCCCGCAATGTAAATACAAGCTTTTGCTTAGGGGTCAGTTGTTGCATGAAGTACAGGATATGGGCTTTCAGCTCCCGGTTGACTAACGTGGCTTCAATATTATCATCGGAACAAACAGGTAGTTCGGCAAATGTAATATCAGAGAGCGCACCGGCCGGAGAATGCTGCAAAGCCCGCAGACGATCATAACAGATATTACATGCTACCCTGTAAAGCCAGGTGGAGAAACGGAATTCCGGCCGGTACTTATCCAATGAAAGCCAGACACGTAAAAAAGTCTCCTGCACCATATCCCGGGCTTCTTCTTCATCGCACAACAGACGGAAAGCCAAGCGAAAAACGAAAGCCTGATACTCCGCCACAAGCAAAGCAAATGCACTTGCATCTTGCCTCCTGCTCTTTTCTACCAATACCTGTATCTCATTCTGTTCCATAGCTCACACTGTATATGTTGTTTATATATGATACGCAATAAATGAAGAAAGGTAAAATAACGATGGATGATAAACTACAGTAAATGCAAACAAAAAAACGATGAACAGGCACCCATTTATGTGCAGCCTGTTCATCGTTTATCGTTCAAAAAACGTTCATCGTTACTTATACATCTTGGCTCTCAGCTCTTTGATGTGGTCGGAAGTAATGTACTCGTCATATTCCATCATCTTGTCGATGATACCATTCGGAGTCAATTCAATCACACGATTAGCAACGGTCTGAATAAATTCGTGGTCATGCGAAGAGAAGAGGATATTACCTTTGTAAGTCTTCAGATTGTTATTGAATGCCTGAATAGACTCCAAGTCGAGATGATTGGTCGGAGTATCGAGAATCAGACAGTTGGCATTGCGCAACTGCATACGGGCAATCATACAACGCATCTTCTCTCCTCCCGAAAGAACACTAACTTTTTTCAGTACTTCCTCACCGGAGAAAAGCATACGCCCCAGAAAACCTTTCATGTACACCTCGTTGCCTTCGCCATATTGGCTCAGCCAGTCGACCAGATTCAGATCGGTATTGAAATATTCGGTATTGTCCAAAGGAAGATAAGCGGTAGTAATCGTCACTCCCCAGTTGAAATGCCCGGCATCGGGTTTCATATGCCCGTTGATGATCTCAAAGAAAGCGGTCATCGCACGCGGATTACGTGAAATAAATACAATCTTATCTCCTTTCTCCACGTTGAAGTTCACGTCGTTGAACAGCACAACTCCATCTTCGGTCTTCTTACTCAAACCGGAAACTTCCAGAATCTGATTGCCCGGCTCACGTTCCGGAGTAAAGATGATACCCGGATATTTGCGGGATGACGGTTTGATTTCCTCGACATTCAACTTTTCGAGCATCTTCTTACGGCTGGTAGTCTGCTTACTCTTGGCAACATTGGCACTGAAACGACGGATGAACTCTTCCAACTCTTTCTTTTTCTCTTCAGCTTTGGCCTTCTGGTTCTGCTGTTGACGAAGAGCCAACTGGCTGGATTCGTACCAGAAACTGTAATTACCGGCAAAAAGATTGATTTTTCCGTAATCTATATCGACGGTATGTGTACATACAGAATCGAGGAAGTGACGGTCGTGGCTCACAACCAACACGGTATGTTCGAAGTTGGAGAGATACTCCTCCAACCAGGTAACGGTCTCCATATCCAAGTCATTGGTAGGCTCGTCGAGCAGCAGGTTATCGGGATTTCCGTATAATGCCTGTGCCAACATCACACGCACTTTCTCTTTACCGCTCAATTCACCCATCAATGTATAATGTTTGTCTTCTTTCACACCTAAACCGCTCAGCAACATCGCCGCATCGCTTTCGGCATTCCATCCGTCGAGTTCGGCAAACTTCTCTTCCAGTTCGGAAACTTTCAAACCGTCTTCGTCCGTAAAATCTTCTTTAGCATAAAGGGCTTCGCGCTGTTTCATGATGTCCCACAACACTGTGTGCCCCATCATTACGGTATCCATAACCGTAAAAGCGTCCCATTTAAAGTGGTCCTGACTCAACACTGAAAGGCGTTCGCCCGGACCTAATGTAATGTTTCCGGTTGTAGGATCGAGGTCACCGTAAATCGTGCGCAGAAAAGTAGATTTACCGGCACCGTTAGCACCGATGATACCATAACAATTTCCACTTGTAAACTTCAGATTTACATCATTAAACAAGACTCTTTTACCAAACTGTACCGAAACGTTAGAAACTGTAATCATTCTATTATTATTCCTTAATTTATTTATTATCAAAATAACGCGGTGACAAAGGTAGACATTTTTAGTGAATAACGAACTATCAGGAATGTGTCAATCTGACATAAAAGTATTACCTTTGCTGCGTTTTTTGGCAAAACAGACAAACTGGCAAAGTTTTTGCTGCAAAGCCAGTACATCAAAATGCCGTATTGACATGAAACTAAATCCGTTTAACAAGAATAAAAACAGAATAGATATGGATCCGAAAGAAAAGAAAACCAAGCAAGAAGAAGAGTTGAAAGTAGACGATATTCAGGATACCGTTGAAGGACAGTCGCAAAACGAAGAAGCAACTGAAGCAACCGAACCGCTGACCGCAGAGGAAAAGTTGGAAAAAGAGCTAGAAGAAGCTCAGGCTCAAATCGAAGATCAAAAAGACAAATACCTCCGGCTCTCGGCTGAATTTGACAACTACCGCAAACGTACCGTCAAAGAAAAAGCCGAATTGATTCTGAATGGTGGTGAGAAAAGTATCAAAAGCATTCTGCCGGTAATCGACGATATGGAACGTGCACTGACAACTATGGAAACAGCCACAGACGTAAATGCCGTGAAAGAGGGTGTTGAGCTGATATACAATAAATTCCTGTCTATCCTGTCACAGGATGGAGTGAAGGTGATTGAAACCAAAGACCAGCCGTTGGATACAGACTATCACGAAGCCATTGCTGTGATTCCTGCCCCGACAGAAGAACAGAAAGGTAAAATATTGGATTGTGTACAGACCGGATATACACTGAACGGTAAAGTAATCCGCCATGCAAAAGTAGTTGTGGGAGAATAACCGGAACATGAACGAACTTGCTAACATAACTAAAATCAACGAAACTAAAATATGGCAGAAAAAAGAGATTATTACGAAGTGCTGGAAGTCACGAAAGAGTCAACAGTCGAAGAAATAAAGAAAGCATACCGGAAAAAAGCCATCCAATATCATCCGGACAAAAATCCGGGTGACAAGGAAGCGGAAGAAAAGTTTAAAGAAGCAGCCGAAGCCTACGATGTACTGAGCAACCCGGATAAACGTGCCCGCTACGACCAGTTTGGTCATGCAGGAATGAGCGGAGCAGCCGGAAACGGTGGACCGTTCGGCGGATTTAGCGGCGGAATGTCTATGGACGACATTTTCTCTATGTTCGGTGATATTTTTGGCGGCCATAGCGGCGGCGGATTCGGTGGTGGTTTCGGAGGCTTTGGCGGATTTGGAGGCGGAGGTTCTCAACAGAGAAAATTCCGTGGCTCGGACCTCAGAGTGAAAGTAAAGCTGAATTTGAAAGAAATCTCTACAGGAGTTGAAAAGAAATTTAAGCTGAAAAAATATGTGCCTTGTTCGCATTGCCATGGAACCGGGGCGGAAGGAAACAGCGGTTCTGAGACTTGCCCGACCTGCAAAGGAAGCGGATCGGTCATCCGCAACCAACAGACGATCTTGGGAACTATGCAGACGCGTACCACATGTCCGACTTGTAATGGTGAAGGTAAGATCATTAAAGACAAGTGTAAGGTTTGTGGAGGAGAAGGCATCGAATATGGGGAAGAAGTAGTAACCGTAAAGATTCCTGCCGGAGTAGCAGAAGGTATGCAACTCTCTATGGGGGGTAAAGGAAATGCCGGAAAGCACAACGGTATACCGGGTGATCTGCTGATTCTGGTAGAAGAAGAACCACATCCGGAACTGATCCGTGATGAAAATGACCTGGTGTACAACCTATTGCTAAGCTTCCCCACAGCAGCCATCGGAGGTGCGGTAGAAATACCGACCATTGACGGCAAAGTAAAAGTGAAAATAGAAGCAGGTACACAACCGGGTAAAGTGCTCCGCCTGCGTGGCAAAGGTCTGCCAAGCGTAAACGGCTATGGTACAGGAGATTTATTGGTCAACGTTAGTGTATATGTGCCCGAAACGTTGAGTAAAGAGGAAAAAAGCACTCTGGAGAAACTGGAGGAATCAAAGAACTTTAAACCGAGTACTTCAATCAAAGAAAAGATATTCAAGAAGTTCAGAAGCCTCTTTGACTAATCGGCTCCGTTGCCAATTACTCTGATTTATACAGAGAGTACCCTATAAAATGTTGCCCGGACTTACATCTCCTGATGTTGCCCGGGCAATTTTATATCTGAACAAAAGTTCTATTTATCAGAAACCAAACGCTGTATTTGTTCGGCCTGTACAGATACGGCAGGAGTAAAAGCCGGACTTGCCATGTACTTTTTCAGACTATACAGCAACTGACGTGCTTCGGTACGTTTATCCATGTCCTGCCAGAAATC
>ERZ1106973.2134-NODE-2134-length-15979-cov-2.825798_pt1 | contig 15979 bp, 12 predicted proteins | sample MGYA00403686_ERZ1106973 | MGnify/ENA primary metagenome ERZ1106973 (study PRJEB35170, sample SAMEA104062408) | human gut metagenome | biome: human gut; feature: human-associated habitat; material: faeces | place: Denmark | collected 2012-11-06 ...
ACATAACTTTACTGGTGATGGAGGTACACTTTTATGATTAAAGAGAATCAAAAATATCTTAACCGGTTTCACGTTGTTTTAGACGCACTGGTTATTTATTGTTCGTTCTGTCTTAGTTACTATATTCGATATATATGCCCTCTTTTTAAAGACATTTTTCCTCGTTTTGGTTACTGGCGGCAGTTGTGGCAATATCAGGGTATACTTCTTGTTCTGATTCCTGTATACCTTATTTTATATGCAAAGTTTAATTTATATAAACCAAAAAGATTTCAAAATAGGACTTCAGAGTATGCGAATCTCATTAAGGCGAATTCCATTGGAATGGTTTTCTTCTTTATATATATAATCTTTATGAAGATTCCCCATGTTTCACGAAGTCTTCAGTTAATGTTCTATGTTCTTTCCATGCTTCTTACCATTGCTGAAAGGGCGGCAATCCGTTATGCATTAGAAAGAACTCGCAGAAAGGGATTTAATCTTAAACATGTTGTTGTTATTGGTTTCAGTGCAGCAGCCGAAGCCTACATCGACCGTATTAAGTCAAACCCACAGTGGGGCTACACCATTCACGGTATTTTCGATGATAATCTCAAGGCTGACTTTTCTTACCGCAATACTTTTTGCATTGGTAAGTTAAAGGATGTAGAAAAGTTTCTTCAGAACACTTCTATGGATGAGGTGGCAATCGCACTCAGCTTGAAAGAGTGTTATAAACTGGGAGATATGGTTGCTATCTGCGAAAAGTCTGGTGTGCATACAAAGTTTGTTCCAGATTACTATAACTTTATTTCCACAAACCCATACACTGAAGATCTGGACGGACTCCCAGTTATCAATATCCGTAACGTACCATTAACAAATACGATGAATAAACTGATCAAACGTCTGATCGATATTATCGGTTCTATCATTGCGTTGATCTTATTCTCACCGATCATGCTTATCGTTGCGATTCTTGTAAAGAAGAGTTCTCCTGGACCGATCATTTTTGCCCAAGAACGTATCGGTCTTGGGAATAAACCTTTTAAGATGTACAAATTCCGTTCCATGGGTGTACAGGACCCTAAGAAAGAGGCCAAAGAATGGACAACCAAGAACGATGTCCGTGTTACACCTGTTGGACGTGTGATCCGTAAGACAAGCCTTGATGAACTTCCTCAATTCTGGAATGTATTAAAAGGCGATATGAGTCTGATCGGGCCACGTCCAGAACGACCTTTGTTTGTCGAGAAATTTAAAGAAGAGATTCCTCGTTATATGATCAAGCATCAAGTTCGTCCAGGTATTACTGGATGGGCTCAGGTCAATGGATTCCGTGGTGATACTTCCATCCGAAGCAGAATCGAGCATGACCTGTATTATATTGAGAATTGGTCTTTGGGACTTGATATCAAGATATTATTTCTTACATTCTTTAAGGGATTTGTCAATAAAAATGCATATTAAACAGCAAGAAAAGGATGGAGTTTTTCATCCTTTTTTCTGTACAAACTTAACTATTTAAGGAAATCTGGAGGGATACATTATGACAGCACAGCATACAAAACATGCCAAACACACGAAGCGAAAACGAAGAAGAAGATCTCCACTTCGGATCTTGATCATTCTCATTCTTGTGATTGCTTTATTAGTCGGACTTACGCTTTCCACAGTTCACAAAAAACTTGGGAAAATATCAACAAAAAGTCTTGACCAAAGCCAGCTTGTCACTGTAAACAAAGACAGCAATATGACTGACTATACCAACTATGCTTTTTTCGGAATTGATTCTCAGACTGGAAGTATGTCAGATCGCGGAAACCGTTCTGATTCTATCATAGTTGTCAGCATCAACAATTCAACCAAAGATGTCAAACTGTTATCGATCTATCGTGATACATATGTAAGTATTAATGGAAAATACAGTAAGATCAATGCCGCTTATTCCTGGGGCGGTCCAGAGCTTGCGATCAGCACGATCAATCGTAATCTTGATCTGAATATTGAAAAATACGCAACTGTAAACTTTAAGATTCTTGCTGATATCGTTGATGCTGTTGGCGGAATCGAAGTAAAAGTCGATAAAAGCATCTTAAAGAATTTAAATGCTTATATCGGTGACATGAATCGTATCAACGGTGGACATTCTCCAAAACTTTCTTCTGCCGGTACTTATACTCTGGATGGAAATCAAGCCGTTGCTTATTCCAGAATCCGTTATACCGCTGGCGGTGACCTTGCCAGAGCCGGAAGACAACGAGAAGTCCTTCAGAAGATTTTTGACAAAGCCAAGAAAAATCCTTTGAAGATGATGTCTGTTATGGATGAGATACTTCCTCAGGTAAAGACAAATATGAGTCAGGATGAATTGTTTGATATGTTCTTATCTGTTTTCAAGTATGACATCAAAGATCAGCAGGGATTCCCTTGGGACCAGAAAGAGCTCCGTTATTATGGATTCCCTACAACATTGAAAGAGAATGCGATCCGCGCACATAAATACCTCTTTGGTACATCGGATTATCAAGTCAGTGATGAGCTTAGCCGTATCAATCAGAAGATCATTTATCGTGCTGGATATTAATCCTGAATATCAACTCAAAATGCAAAAAGAAGCTTTCGATCTATGGATTCACTCATAGATCAAAAGCTTCTTTTTATTTTATATTCTTCAAGATTCCTAACAATGTTTCTCCAACCATTCCCTGGCCTTCTTTGCAGTAAAAGAAATCCCTTGCCTGCCTTCTAACCTCTTTAAAATGATCTTCGCCTTGTACCAGACGTTCGAATTCTTCCATCAAGGCTTCAAATGTCTCTGCCTTATATCCCGGAGCCGCCTTCTCATAATCGCAATACATACCACGATCATGCTCCAGATAATCCTGATAATCAAAATTATAAAAGACTACCGGCCGGTCCAGTAATAGATAATCTATATATGTGCTTGAATAATCTGTAACCAGAATATCCGTATCCATTAATAATTCCTGAATATCCATGGATCTCTCTGTGATATCTGTTATATTAGAATACATGGAGAAATCTACTTTCTCATCTTTATGATAAAAATGGCGCCGGATCACGAACAAAATATCATTTTGGATACACCAATCATTGAGCACTTTAAAATCAAAATATTCTTCCAAAGGAAATACCACTTTACCTTCTTTCCTGTGTGTCGGCGTATATAAAATGACTTTCTTTCCTTTTGCCGCTTTTGACAACTGATGAGAAGCATGAAATTTTCCACTTTGATCATAGAATATATCATTCCTTGGCTGTCCCAATGTTATGATATGACTCTTTGATCTTCGAAATGCACTTTCATAGATCGGAGCATAAAAATCACTTGTTGCTACTACATACTCTTTTCCTAATGGGATTTCCTGAATCATTCTTCGGATTTTCTGACCCTTGCTATCCCAATTCTTGACCTTATCATCATCATAGCCAACTTTCTTTAATGGAACCCCATGCCAAAGATTTAAGAATACTGCTCGTCCCATAAATGTATGATTTACATCACTGATTCCATTGCAGACTACCACATATTTGGCCCGAAGTTGCATTAAAATCCCTTTGAAACTGTCAAACATATAAGCTTCATATCCAAGCTCCCTGACTTTTCTGCAGACTGATTCATTCTTCGTGATCCATATCGGACGGATCTCTTTATGCTCTTGTGCTTCTAAAAACAGATATTTTGGATTGTCTGCAAACTGTTCTCCAAGCCATGCTCCAAAGATATATATCTTTCTGCTTCTTGGAAATAAACAAGACAGAAACATGATCACATATTTTCCTGCAAGTCCTAATGCTTTTTTCATAAATATTCCTATCCCCAAAGCCACTGCATCAGCTTTCGGATATTTCCTTCCTTTAATACGTGATGATTTTTATAAAAACTCAATCGCTTGATCTTTCCTTTATAATACAATTCTCCATAACTCTCAAGAAGTTCATAAACATCCAGATTATCAATCTCTTCCCCATATGTCTCAACAAATCCCTGCATCTGCTCCATAGATTCGATCATCATACGGCGATAGCTGTTCTTTCCTTCTTTGAGACGATGATACAAAAAGACGGGATTCTTTGCATCTTTCGCACCAACAGAATTATTGCCATGCTGACGGTAATACATCGTTGGCTCATTTACAAAACCAATCTTGCCAAACACTTTCGCGATCAATGCCGCCCAATAATCATGCATGATGATCTTAGACATCGGTAACGGCCGTAAAAAATATTGTTGCAGACAACGATTGATCATCATCGTACACCCTGTCACAGAATTTTGTACCATCAATTGATTCAATACAATTCTCTTTGGAATATTCGCATACTGAAAGAATGACTCTGCAACCATCTCTAAGTTATGATCTGCAACTGACAGATCTGAATGAACCAAGATCGGTGTTTTCTCTCCATATCTTGCCTCTAACGCTTCCATCTTCTGTAATGTCAGATAAATCTTATCTGGTTTCCACACATCATCCTGATCACAAAACATAAAATACGGTCCGTAAGAATTTTGAATCAGTGAAATAAAATTGTCTTTGGCACTTCCCTGTGGCGGGTCATTCTTAATGATCGTCACTTGTTCCGGATATTGTTTACTGAATTCTTCAAGAATGCTGATCGTACCATCCATAGAACCATCATCACCCACGACCAGCTGCCAGTTTTCATAGGTCTGAGCTGCAATTGATTCTAACTGCGCTTTTAAATAATCCTCTCCATTCAATGTCGCTAACAGAATCGTTACCATATTGTTTTCAAACCTCCTGACTGTGTTATTGTTCGGCAGATCTCTATCTGCTTACCTTCTTTATCACGTCAATGACCTTCTGTGAAGCATGTCCATCATCTATGCCATTGAATTTATCATGATAATTCTTATATTTTTCTTTCCAACTATCTTCATTATATTCTTTAATATCTTTGATCAACTGATCTGTATCTCTTGAAATCGGTCCTGGAATATCATTGACAAAGTCAAAATAAAATCCTCTCAGATTCTCCTTGTAGTCTTCCAGATCATATGCAAAGAATAACATCGGCCTGTTAAGAATACTATAATCAAACATTACAGAAGAATAGTCCGTGATCAACATATCTGACACAAGGTATAACCATGCAATATCTTTTGTCTCGTCGAATGTATAAACAAATCCTTTATATGGTGTCCAATCAATCTTATCTGATACAAGATAATGATATTTTACAATGAATATATATTCATCTGATAATTCCTCCTTTGCTTTATCAAAATCTAGTTTTGAAGCAAATTTGTACTTTCCTTTCTCGCTATATTCATTATCTCTCCAAGTTGGAGCATATAATATGATCTTCTTATCCAATGGAAGTCCAAGTTTTTCTTTGTATTCTCTGATCTTAGCAGGAGAATTATCATTGATCAAAATATCATTCCTTGGATATCCGATCTGTAAGATTGGACGATCTTTAAATGCAAAACATGATCTGAAAATATCTGTAGAAAACTTATTCTGTGATACAAGATAATCCCAATCCTTACATGTTACTCTAAACTGTTCATGATAATTCTCAATATCCGTACTTCCACCCATATCCATTCGGTCCATATCAAGCGCAAGCTTCTTAAGCGGTGTTCCGTGCCATGTCTGAATGTATGTGATATGCTTCTTCTTACGCACATATAATGGCTGACGACTATCAAATACCCAGATTCCTGCTCTCATTAAATACCAAAAATATGGGAAATAATTATTCCGTATCTTCTTGCATTTACCTGGAACTTCTATACTTGTATCAAAGAAAAACCAGATACATTCATATTCTTGATCAAGGCCTTCTCTTACCATCTCTTCATAGATGTATCTTGGATTTCCTGTATAGTTACGTCCATTGCTGCTCTGAAATATAATCATCTTTTTATTTACTGGAATCAGATATGTTAATACTTTATATATCTGAATCGTAATATTCTTAATCAGTTGCTTCATACGTGCACTCCTATTTACTTACTTCAAAGAATGAATCTCTGCGATTCTTCTTATCAAACATCATATTGTACTGAATCATACGATACTTCTGTATTATACCATAATATGGTGATCCTTTATCATTAATCTGATAAAATTTTCCATTCTTTCCCCAATATCCCTGCGATGTGATCGTTGGAACTTCTTTTCGGACCTCATTTAAAAATCTCTGATATCCTGTCATCTTTACTCCAGCTGTCTTGGTCAGGATACTTTGGATATAGTTCATGCTTGTCTTCTCTATATGCTGTTCTTTAATGTCATAATTGGCCCAGATCACGAATGGTACCTGATAACGCTTCATCATCTGTTCGCTGCTCCAAGTCTGATATTGACCGTTTGTGATCTTATTCATAAATTCATCTGTCAATCTTGGCTGATGATCTCCTAAAAATAAAATGATCGTTGGCTCTTTACATTTTTCAAAATAACTTGTCAGCTGTTTTAAACTGTCATCTGAATATTTGATCAGATTTAGATATCTGTTGGCCTCAGCATCATATTTGCTGCTTTCAATCTTGATCGGCTGTTTAAAGTTGGCTGCATCCTTATCATAAGGACTGTGATTCTGGATCGTCATATTATACATATAAAATGGCTGATCTGTCTTCTTACGATTCTTTTCATATTCAGAAATAATGCAATCTACATTTGCCTCATCAGAAATATACTCTCTAACCCTTTTTACATTCTTAGGAAAGTCAAATTTATCAATAAAATCCGTAAATCCAAAATCTTTATATACAGCTGGTCGATTATAATTATACGGATTGAACGGATGCATCGCTTTATTTCCAGAATATCCTTCTGCCTTTAGATTACTGACTAGTGAAGGCATCTGCCCATGAATATAAAGCTGAAATGCTGTCGTTCCAGCTGATAAAAATCCAAGAGTATTCCCTGTCAACAATTCAAATTCTGTATTCGCTGTCTGACCACCTACAATCGATGCATACGTATATCCTGTCACACAATTCTTCTTCAAACTATGGAAATAGGGCATATAATCTTCGTTCGTCTTAAAATTTCCTAGCACCTTAATATCTGCGAATGTTTCATTGACAACTGTTATGATATTCGGATATTGCTTTGCTGTACTTTGCTGTGCATTCGCTGATTTCTTTTCATATTCCTGAATGATCTGATCAACCTTCGCTGTTGTATATCCTTCTGGCTTCTTCACGACCGCATATCCAACACTTCTTGCAAATGTCAGCACGCCTCCATATTTTTGATAACTTTCCATTGGACGGAACATACGAATATTGATCTGGTGCTCTTCCATAAAATCAGACAGTATGATCTGATTTGTGAACAATCCGCATCCTAATGCAACAACAATAAATCCTGCAATGTGAAATACTCTTTTTTCTGTAACCTTTACCTCATGAAGTCTTAAAAATGTAAAGAAAAATGCCATACATACCAAGATCACACTATATTGTTCAAACGTCAATTTGAATGTATAATTACCCATCACGCTAGTAGCCGTCTGTACTGTTAAAATATCTGGTGCCATCATCGGAATCCCGCGAAATTCATATACAACACATACAACTACCGCAAAGATAAACAATACAAATGGTACGATCACTGATCCAACTCTGATGCTGTTCGTCAAAAATATGATCAGCAGATCCACCAAAATGATCATTGCAAGACTTAGAACGATCCAAAGTGACTCTTTCTGATAGAACTGTGTCGGCGGAAATGCACACTCTGCTTCATTGATCAAAAATTCTGACAAGATCCATCCCATAACTGGTGCGATTACTCCAAGAATGATCACAAAAGCCCTGTCAACCTTCTGACTCAAACGAATGTCGCAAACTGTTACAAATACCATCCAAAAACATGCCAAAAATACAAATCCCATACGTTTCAGGTAAAAATCAGTCTGCACATGATACATTGGCTTATTTGATAAAAAGAATCCAAGCAATGCAAACACGACCAGTAATTTTAAAACTGCAGTAACTTTATATCTCTTTTTTTCACTTTTAAAAATATTGCTAATTTCTATAAAATGCATCAAAAACTAATCCTTTCATCTACAGCATTATCTTAAATTCTTTTTGTTTGATAACGCAGAAAAGAAGAATTCCGTCTCTAGCCGTTCATAACCTCTATTGTCAACGAAATTCCTCTTATATCTTAATTCATAACTCTTGCTATTTATTCGCTGTTGTTCCGTTTAATCCAAGATCCTGTTTGATCTTTGTTGTAGAAATTCCTTCTGTTCTTGGAAGATATACGACTTCACAGTAATCTTTTAAGAAATCAAACTTACCTTTCCAGTCATCTCCCATAACAAATGTATCTACATGATATTCTTTCACATCGGAAATCTTCTGATCCCAGTTTTCTTCTGGAATCACAAGATCCACATAACGAACTGCTTCTACCAGTTTTTTTCTTTCTTCATAACTGAAATAACATTTTTTCTGTTTTTCATTCCAGTTAAACTCATCTGTTGATACAACTACAATTAAATAATCACCTAATTCTTTTGCTCTGCGCAATAAATTGATATGTCCCGCATGCAGTAAATCAAATGTTCCATATGTGATTACTTTTCTCATATCACACCTCCGTGTCTTCTATCTTACTTTGTTTTCTCTTCGTATACTTTACTTACTTCTTCAATCGATCCATGAGAAATGATCTTTCCTTTTTCAAGTAGGATTGCCTTATTACATAATCTCTTTACCTGATCTAAAGAATGAGATACAAATAATACTGTAACTCCTTTGTCAAACATACTCATGATCTTTGCTTCACTTTTCTTTCGGAATTTCGCATCTCCGACAGATAATACTTCATCCAGGATCAAGATATCTGGTTCCACCAATGTTGCAACAGAGAATCCAAGTCTTGATTTCATACCTGAAGAATAGTTCTTAACTGGGACATCTATAAATTTACCCAGTTCTGAGAACTCTATGATCTCATCTAACTTCTCATCTAAGAACTTCTTTGAGAATCCAAGAACTGCTCCATAAAGATAAATATTCTCACGTCCTGTATACTGTTGGTCAAATCCAGCACCTAATTCAAGCAATGGAGCGATCTTCCCCTTGGCTGTCACAGTTCCTTCCGTTGCTTTTAATACCCCTGCAATAACCTTTAACAGTGTACTCTTTCCAGCTCCATTCAATCCAAGGATTCCAAGTCGATCCCCTTTGTTAAGGGTAAAATTAATATCTTTTAATGCCCAGAATTCATTATATGAAATCTGATGTTTCAATAACTTAATCACATAATCTTTCAGATCATCAACCTTTTCCTGACTTAAGTTAAACTTCATTCCAACATGTTCAACTTTCAATACTTCTTTCTTTGCCATGATACCCTCCTAAATATGCAGAATGAATTCATCTTGCTTCTTATAGAAGAAAATCAATCCTACAATAACACTTACGATTGCAAACACGATGGATGCAGCTAAAAACTTCATATTCATCGGCATACCAAAAACAGCCTGTCTAAAATTATGGATCAAAAGATATAATGGATTACATTTTAAGATCCATCCAAAACCTGATTTTAATAACTTCTCTGGTTTGTAGAAAATTGCTGAAGCATACATAATGATCATTAATCCTACAGACCATAAATATTCTAAGTCTCTAAAGAATACTGCCATCGTAGATAGGATCATTCCAACTCCAAAAGCTGTGATCAGTAATAAGATCAATGGAATGATCGCCTGTCCCAGATAAATGGTTGGATATACCTTCAAAACAATAGATACTACTACCAACACGATCTAAGAGATAGCAAAAATAATATAATTAAACAATACACTGGATAATGGATAAATATATTTTGGCACATATACTTTCTTGATCATTCCTGCATTCGTCCTGATCGCTTTCATCGCACCATTTGTCGCAGATGAAAAGAAACTATACATCAAACGTCCACATAAGATATATACTGGGAAATGTGGATCCTTGTTTCCAAACAATGTACCAAATACTACACTTAGTACGATCATTGTCATTAACGGTTCTAACAGTGTCCATAAAATACCTAAATATGATCTTCTGTATTTTAACTTAACACCTTTCTTTACAAGTTCCCATAAAAGGAATCTGTACTTTTTAAAATTTTCAATATAAGATTTCACTGTACTTCTCCATTTTGATATTTTTAATTTACACCTTGCTATTATACTATTACTTAACAGATTATTCAACTATCTAAAATCTTCCGATCAAAAATTTAGCTTTTGTATTAACAAATGTTATTATTGAGTATTCAATGATCATCACAAGGATCATTGCCCCAAGGCAGTCAATATAATATCTCCATGCCATGATCCCTGGCATTCCTGATATGATCTTCCATCCTGCAGTTGCAGTAGAAATAATATAAAACGGTCTTTGTGTACACATTAATATCAAAGAATTCTTTCCAAAATAATTCAGTATCGTAAACGGAATATAATCTTCAAGAAATTCAAAGACAAATAGTGCTCCAAAAGATCCAATGATTCCTGTAACAAAAAATAGTGGTGGTTGAATACCTAAAGACATATTATTTAAATCTACACCATTATTTTGCTGTGATAAAAAGATATTTCCAATTGTAAATACCAGTCCAATCATAAATCGGATTTCTCTGGATGTTACTTTACTTAATAACATACATCCAATATGTCCTATCTCCAAAAACCATAATGCGATCAATGCTTTACTGATCGGTAAGATCAAAAATGATATTCTTTCAAATGTTAATGGATCCACTGAAATGATCAAGTGTCTGATAAAATAAGACTCCCAAATTCCAAAAACAGGTATCACGATCAATATCACGATCCTCATCCATTTCGGAAGATATTTGATAAGACAGAAAAACAGGATTTCCGCAATAAATAACACCGGTAAAAACCATAGTGCAAATGTTCCTCTTAATGTGATCGTTGCCAAAATATAAGATTTGATCGCCGGAATATCAATCCTGTGCTTCATGATCATCGTTGCAAATCGAAATCCAATCGACAAAATACTAAATAAGACATATGGCAGCATCAATGACTTCAATAACTTTACTGCATACCCCTTTAATGTCTGTGTCCGATAAGAATCTGCATACCGGATCAGATATCCGGCGGCAACAAAGAAAATTGCCATCTTGAATGATGCCGCCCACGTATCGACTGAATTATCAAGCTTGGTAATATGTCCCCATGTTACCATCAAGATTCCTAAGCCTTTGCACAAATCTATATATTTTATTCTCCTCTTTTTGTCCATTTTAATATCCTTTGCTTATGATATATTCATACGTACGTTTACTGTTATCATTATCACGATATTCAAAATAATAATCTTTTAATTTTGTATATTCTTCTTTTTCTTTAAATTCATTGTGAATATACTCTTCAATTCCATCGATCAATTTCTCATATTCTGTATAACGTTCTCCAAATAGTTCATGCTCCATATCCAGATAACTTCCATGCGCCTGCATATACATATCATAATCAAACTGATAGAATAATACGGGTTTATCAAGATAACATACATCCCAGCATACACTAGAATAATCTGTGATCAGCATAGAACATTTCTTCATGATCTCATTTAATGGCTCTGTTCCAAATGGAATCAACTCAATATTATCTCCACTGACATTAAACTCGCTCAAATAATCTTTAAACTTTGGATGAATGTAAAAAATCAATTTAACATCATTTTCTTTTAAGATTCTTGCAAGTTTCTGACTCTGTAACAGTTTCATATAGTTTTTATAATAATCACTTGCCTTAAACTCTTCTGCACTCTTTTCTTCCAGCCATGATCTCCATGTCGGCATTGCAAGAATGATCTTTTCCTCTGGTTTTGAAGTATCTTCCAGAACATCCCATCTCGTAAATCCAAGAATCGGTGCATCTCCATCTTCATATCCAAAATTCTCTACAATGATCTTATGCTCAAATCTTGATGTCGTTGTAAAATGAGTCATAGGACTTGAACCTTTCATTCCAAAAATCGGATGTACACGTTTTAATGCTGTCACCCCATGCTGTAAAAACAAGATATTATGTTTTGAAATACGATTTGAGATCACATTTGGTTTTGCTCTCCATGTATATAAATGTTTCTTTGAATCAGAAGCTATATATAAATTGGCAACAAGTGAATATAAAATATGTCGAAAACTCATAAATGGAATCACATGTTTTCCATATTGCTTCATCTTATCATAATCAGCAGAATCTGTATCGAGAATATAATAAATATGCTGCTTCTTTTCTTTTGGAAGCTGCTCCATACAATATTTGAAGAAATAATATCCATTATCCTGCGCCATAGAGCAGAATTTTTCAAATACTAACCATACTCGTTTCTTTTTCCAATATGGTAATAACAACGTATAAACACCAAAAGCTGCTAATTCCTTGATCTTTACATCAAATCCATCATATTTTGATCTTGTACGATAAGTAAATGCCATTTTGCATGTGATCGTCGAATAAGGGAAAATAATATGCTCTTTATCAACATCACATTGATAATTCATCAGTAATAATTTTAATCTCTGCCATCTGCTCCAATATGCACTTACTCTTACTTCTTCTCCATTCTTCTCTGTTACAGCAAATACATCCCAAAACAGTTCTTCCAGTGATAATACCGACATATCAATCTGAGCATCAATAATATAATGATCACCCGACCTCGTTACTTTATATTCAAATGGATAATCGATCGTCTCCACTTTGCTTCGATATGATAATATGACATTTTTGATTCCAGCTTCTTTGTTTTTATATTTCATTTTCACATGAACTTTTGAACCCTTGATCTTGAATTTCAGTACTTGTCCACGCATATTACGAACGGATAACTGTGCCTGATCTCCCATAAATACAGAAAATCTTCCATCTACTTCATTCATATAAGGAATCACACTTGTATCCGCAGGTTCAAATGTATTCTGATAAGTAATATCATGTTTCTTGATCCCTGTCATATATACAGAAGATTTATCTAATTCATCCATCACTTCTTTGCGTTTTGCATATTCTTTACGATCTACAAAGAAATATGGCAGTTTGTTGCCATTTTCATCTTCTAATTCGATCATCAACTGATATCTTCCGTTCATATCCGCAATTTCAAGCGAAAGAAATTCATCAAAATATTCCTTGATACAATGATCTTTCCATTCTTTTTCTGTTAGATCCCTTGTATAAATGATCTGACTTTTCTTATTTACAAGTAACAGCTTCTTTGGCTGACCTTTCTTGCCTTCCTCAAACTTAATCTCCAAATGGTCTTCCATTACTCGCATGGATGCATTGATCATTTTTTTCTTATTGAAAGAAAATGTCTCTCCTGCTTCTCCATGATAATATTCTGTCTCAAACTTTGAATACACTGGAAGATCTGCAAAACATCTCTTGATCTCTCTCTTATGAAGTTCTTTTCTGACCTTGGCACTCTTTCTCTTTAACACTTCTTCTGCATAGGTTCTTGGAAGTGTTCGTGTAATAAAAATATAATCAAAATCATCAAGATAATTATCATGTAAATGACTGCTTAATTCTGGATTGAAAAAACGTTTTTCAAAGATCACTACATCTTCATCTTTCTTAGCGATCTGTGCGATCGTATCGATCGTCTGTGCTGTTTTTACGTTTGGATAGTGCAAAACTCTTCGTTTCTTTTCTTTGTTAAAATTGTAATCGATCGTTGGCATATCACACATATTTCCATGAAAAACAAGTTCTGCCATATTCTTTGCAGCATCAATAGAATCATACTGAATATATTTTTCTGTATATTCCATATCATTTTCATAAGAATCCTCGCGGAATGTCTCGTTGACCAGACAATCTCTTAATGCTTCCTTGTCATAGATCTTTCTAAATGGCAATTCTTTGATATCAAAATACATTCCTCTATCGTGCATGTATTCTTCATAGTCATACATATATAATATGATTGGTTTTCTTGTAATCGAGTAATCAAAAAATACGCTTGAATAATCTGTGATCAGTGCATCAACACTATTTAAAAATTCATATTTGTCAACACCACTTGGAAATGGATAAATATGTTCATAATTATCCAACTTTACAAACTTCTGCACAATTGGATGAAAGTTTACATATAATTTCTGATCATCCTTTAAATTCTCATCTAGATAATGTAACAGCTGATTGATCTCTCTGCTATATTCAGACGTGTTCACATCATGATTGCTCTGTCCACGCCATGTCGGCATATATGCCATCGTTGTATAATCTTCATTTCCAAGCTTCTTTGTTACATGATCAGCCTTCTCATGATCCATAAAAATACTATTTCTTGGATATCCATTCATCACAACAGTTCCTGTATACAAAGCTTCCAGATTATAATCTTCCATGATCACTTTTCTTGTAAATTCATTTGGGAACATGATGTAGTTGGCATGTAAGAAGTTATGTTGCACATTATACATGGATTCAATTCCAAAACGCATTCGTTTTCCTAATGTTTTTAACGGTGTTCCATGCCATGTCTGTAGGTACACCTGTTCATCTCTTCGAATGAAATACGCCGGAAAAGAACTGTTATTGATCAGATACTTAGATGTTGCAAGTACTTTTACATATTTAAAATCTGCAATATCTACAAGTTCTACTTTCAATCCGATAGAATCAATAAATTTCTGATCACGTTTCTTATCATTCGTCGCAAAATAGATCTTGAAATCTTTTGATTCCGGCATTTTCAAAAACTCCTGCAAGATCGCCAAGGATGAATCTGACACATCCTTGCCGTGAAATGACTCAAAGAGTGCTTGTTTTTCATTGATCTTGCCATGTTTATAGTACCAGGCATAGATAAATTTCATCTTTGGAGTTTTTGGAAATAATCTTTTTACAAATCGAATAATTTTTCTTATTTTATCCATGTTTCCTTCTTAAACCTTTCAATGACCTTCTTAAAGATTGTTCTGCCTTATGGCATTGTTTATTTTTTATTTTCCCTGCATCATATTAAATACTTTTTCAGATGAATTTTCACATTCATATGGAATATATGTTTCATGGAATGCATCGACTCTCTGTTTTGAATTTTCAATCGTTTCATCCAAATGCTCAATCGCATCTAACACCTCATCAGACGTATATAGTAATGGTCCTGGTGCTTCTTTTTCGATATCAATATTAAATCCGCGAAGCTTATCTCTATATTCATCCAGATCATATGTAAAGAATAACATTGGTCTGTCGAGAACTGCATAATCAAACATTACAGAAGAATAATCTGTGATCAGGATGTCTGTAATGATATATAAATCTTCAATAGATTCATAATCCGTAAGATCATACACAAATCCATCTGCTGGAACTCCTTTCCAACCTTTTGCTGAAAAGTGATGCAGTCTTAAGATCAATACATATTCATCTGAAAATTTTTCCTTCATCTTCTCAAGATCTAGCATTAATTCAAACTTATCACGCACTCTCCATGTTGGTGCATACATGATGACTTTCTTATCTTTTGGAAGTCCTAATTTTTCTTTTAATCTGCTCATTTCTTCTTCGTTATTAGAAGAATACAAAATATCTGTTCTTGGATATCCAGTATCCATGATCGTATTTTCAAATTTAAATGCAGATGGTGCAAGATCCGCAACAAACTTACTTTGCACGATCAGATAATCCCAACGTTTGCACTTTCTAATATACTTCTTTTCTGATTTCTTTGTAGGGAAATCGCCTGGTACATCCAATCCAATTGTCTTTAATGGTGTTCCATGCATCGTCTGTACTTCAATCTGCCCTTTTCTCTTCTCATAAGAATCAGCAAAATTTACATTATTCACAAAGTATTTTGCTCTTGCCATATAATATAAATACTTCCAAGATAGTCTTCTGACTCTAACACCATTTCCCGTGATCGGAATGCATTCATCTTTTAATGACCAGATACACGTATAATCTGGATGATTCTTATCAATAT
>ERZ1106973.2136-NODE-2136-length-15958-cov-2.826448_pt1 | contig 15958 bp, 17 predicted proteins | sample MGYA00403686_ERZ1106973 | MGnify/ENA primary metagenome ERZ1106973 (study PRJEB35170, sample SAMEA104062408) | human gut metagenome | biome: human gut; feature: human-associated habitat; material: faeces | place: Denmark | collected 2012-11-06 ...
ACTTCTTCAACATAGCAGTAATAACTGCCTGCTGATCTTTTCCTCTCTGATTGTCTCCACCTGGAACATTGTGTCTCTCTCTACAGAAAGCAAGTGCTTCTTCACCGTTAAAGTGATTATATCCTTTCTGTACGTCCATTACATGTTCAGAATCTCAGCCTGTTGTAAACGCATATTCTGAGTAAACATCTACGCCGCCCAGAATATCTACAATTTCAATAAGGGAACTAAAGTTTAATCTCACATAATAATTAATATCCGTTTCATATAATTCACCCAACGTTCTCATAGATGCATCTATCCCGTAGATTCCCGCATGTGTCAACTTATCTCTCTGTCCTCCTGAAATCCCCGGAATAGGAACATAATAATCACGTGGTGTTGTTACAAGTAATATCTGATGTGTCTGCGGGTTCACAACTGCAATAATATTCACATCACTTCGGCTTGTTTCTGATACATCACCATAAACATCAATACCACTGATATAAACATTAAATGGTTTTGTTGTTACATCGGTATCAACCAATTCTTCTACTTCTGACTCAATCTTGCTTGCATCCAGCTCTCTGGTGTCCGTAGAAAATGTCTTATACTGGCTCTTAACCGTATCTACAAAACTTTTATTCATGATAATTGCCTGCACTTCTTTTGCGTACAAGGCATCTACCATAGTCAACGGATCATCATACTCAACCGTGTTCAATGTCTTGTTCAGTTTCTTACTTGCATCCTGAACCGCTTTGTCCGTATTCTCACGGTCCTGCTGTCTTAGAATACCAAAAGAGTAATTTTTAGCATCTGCTAATGTCTTTGCTGCATCGTCCTTCATGACGTAGAAAGAAATAACATCAACCTTTTTGGTTGCACCACCGACATTCTGGAATGCTGCCATACTCTCTCTCACATAGTTCGCACCAACAAGGAACACGGCACAAAACAGAACGGCTAACACACGTCCAAATATATAACTGGAGTTTGTCAGCTGGCTCATCACCTGATAGACAAGCAATACAACCATAACGACTGCAATCGCAACCATGTACTTAACCGGTACAAGCCCTGTTGTTCCAAAATAAATACAAACTAACAAGGAAACTAAAAACTGCAAAATAATTACTACTAAACTAATCTTTCTCTCTAATAATGTTTTCACTCGTAGCCCTCCGTTCTCAAATTAGCCTAATAATACGCTCACAACATTATATCTTATTTCTTGTCAAAAATCAAACATAAAAGTCGATTTACAGCATTTTTATCCTGATACTTGAAAATGCGCCTGCAAAACTGCTCTCGTTGTGAGTCATCCTCGTAAGCCGTATGCCAGTTTTTTTCCAGCTCCGGCTGCGTATATACAATCATTCCCGGCACAAATTTCTCATAGTCCTCGTAAAAATTTCTACCATCTTTCTGAAATACTTCATAGTCATACGCATAAAAAATCATTTTTCTTTCCAAAAGGCAGTACTCATAAATAATAGATGAATAATCCGTAATCAATTGGTCTGCCACAGATAACAGCGTAGCCACTCCCGGATAATCGGAAACATTTCTTATTTTATCCGGATACATATCCCATATACCGACAGGACAATGCTCTGCCACGTGCGGATGCAGACGGATAAGAAGCACCTCATTCTCTCCCATACATTGATTAAGGGAATCAAAATCCAAACAAATTTCCGGATTTTCAACCTGTGAATCTCGGAAGGTAGGTGCGTATAACGTAATTTTCTTTCCCCTCAAATCAGGATACTGCCCAAAAAAACGCTCTTGCATCTTCTGCCTCTTAGATTCATCTAACATCAAATCGGTGCGCGGCAGTCCAATCGGGAAAATTTTTTCATCGTCTACACCAAACGCACTTTTATACCATTTTGCCGTACATTCGGAACTGACAATCAAGTGCGTAATATTTTCATTTGCTTTTTTTGCTAGTCTTTTTACTTCCCCGGTATCCGAATCCAAGCCGAATTTCTTAATCGTACCGGTTCCATGCCACAACTGCACCACTTTCACATTTTTATTAAATTTCATATACGCCATCGGCATGAACTCATTATCGAGAAAAATCACCGTTGCCGTTGCCATATGAAACGCTTTTCCAAAGAAAAACGAAAATGGTCTTCGTATGCCGTCTTTTTTTGTGAGATACACCATTTTCATGGATGGAAACTGATTTTTTATAGCATCTGCCACAATGCCGATATTTCCCTCTTTGCTGTCATCATGCGTTGCGACAAAAAATACTTTCTGCCGATTTATGGGTAATAGGCGGAACAGATAGAAAAAGAAAGCAAACAGCACATAGCCTGTTTTTTTAATCATTTTCTCAGTCTTTCATATTCAAATCATTTTTAATTTTTGTTGTGGAAATTCCTTCGGTACGCGGCAGGTAAACAACCTCGCAGTAGTCTTTGAGGAAATCAAACTTGCCCTTCCAGTCATCTCCCATAACAAAAACATCGACATTATTATTTACTATATCATCAATCTTCTGTTCCCATGTATATTCTGGCAGCACTTCATCCACATAACGGATTGCTTCAAGAATTTTTTTGCGGTCTTCAAAAGAATGATACGCTTTTTTGCCCTTGCCGGCGTTAAATTCATCTGAGGAAACAACAACAATCAGATAATCCCCCAATGCTTTCGCGCGGCGAAGTAAATTAATGTGGCCTACATGAAGTAAGTCAAAAGTTCCATAAGTAATCACTTTTTTCATTTTCTTTTCCTCCTATTCGTTCTCACTCATCTTTGCTTCGTACACACTTACTACGTCCTCGACGTCCCCCTGTGCAATCAGACGGCCCTGTTCCAAAAGAATGCCCTTGTTGCACATTCTTAAGACCTGACTGGTCGAATGTGATACGAAAATGACGGTAACACCTTTATCAAACATGCTCTGAATACGATTTTCACATTTTTTACGGAATTTCGCATCTCCAACACTAAGTACCTCATCCAGAATCAAAATATCCGGCTCAACAATTGTTGCCACGGAAAAACCGAGTCTGGCACGCATACCGGAAGAATAATTCTTTACCGGCACATCGATAAAACTGCCAAGTTCCGAGAACTCTACAATTTCGTCGTAACGTGCTTCCAAAAACTCTTTACTGTAACCAAGCATCGCACCATACAGATAAATGTTCTCAGCACCGGTATACTGTCTGTCAAATCCGGCTCCCAGTTCAAGAAGCGGTGCAATCTTGCCATTTGTTGTAACCGTTCCCTGTGTGGCTTTTAACACACCGGAAATTACTTTTAAAAGAGTACTTTTCCCGGCACCATTCAATCCCATAATACCAACACGGTCACCTTTCTGAACTTCAAAGCTGATATCTCTGAGTGCCCAAAACTCCTGAAACATCAATTCCTTTTTTATCATTTTAATAACATATTCTTTGATGTTATCAACTTTTTCAGAACTGAGATTGAACTTCATACTCACATTCTCTATTTTCATTGCTAATGACTTCTTCGCCATAATAACCTCCAATTTGCCTTACACCTTAAATATTCAGGATAAAGGAATCCTGTTTCCGATAAAATACAATCATACCAATAACCAATGTTCCAACCGCAAAAACGGATGTATACAGCAATAATCTCATATCAAAAGGCTGTCCAAAAAAGGCGCGGCGGAAATTGTCAATCACGCCAAATAATGGATTCAATTTTACCAGTTTTTGTGTGTCACCACTCATGTTGCTTGCGAAATAGAAAATCGCACTGCAATACATGATGAGCATTAACATAACGCTCCACAAATACTCGATATCACGGAAGAATACACATAAAGTCGATAATATCATGCCGACTCCCGTTGATAGGATAAACAAATTTAAGAGCGGAATCACCGTCATAACCATATAACCGTTAATCGGTGCATGGTACTGACCGGTTGCTAAGAAAAATACCATTACACCAACCAGTACAACAAGCGAAATCAAAAATATAATGAAGTTTGCCAAAATGCCGGAAAACGGATAAATGTATTTTGGTACGTACACTTTCTTAATCATAGCGCCGTTTGTACGAATGGAACGCATCGCACTGTTGGTTGCTGATGAAAAGAACGAATACAGCAAACGTCCGGTCAAGACATAAATCGGGAATGGCACGCCTGCAAATGCAGCATCGGTACTGTTTCTTCCTAACAAGCTGCCAAACACAACCGACAATACAATCATTGTAAGCAGCGGCTCAATCAGTGTCCATAACATTCCTAAATAAGAACGACGGTAACGGAGCTTGATATTTTTCTTCACAAGCTGTCCCATAAGATACTTGTACTTTAGGAAATTATTAAAAAATTGAATCATTCTCTAGTCCATCCTTTTTATTTTTTCAATCATTTGATTATAGCACCCAAATACGTATTTCGTCAACTATTCTACAAAAAAAGCCAACATAGGATTGACATTTTTTCTTTTTATGGTATATGATAGGTTTCGTAGTATCAAGTGATATTTTAAGAAAGAATGGAGAATGAACAATGTCAACTTACAATATGGAGAAGCAGCACAAGCTTGGCAAACTTCACGCTTTAGAGCGTATTTGCATGCTGCTAGATGAAGATTCATTTCGTGAAATTGGCTCGAACATTACGAACTTAGAAGATGCTTTTAACATTAAAAAGGGACAATTTCCTTATGATGGCGTAATCACCGGTTACGGTACCATCGGCGGACAAAAAGTCGTGATTTACTCTGAGGATTTCACCGTTATCGGCGGTACTCTTGGTAAACAGCACGGTTTCAAAATTGCCAATGCAATTAAAATGGCAATCGAGAGCCGCTGTCCGGTTATCGGCATCAACGATTCCGGCGGAGCCCGTATTCAGGAAGGTGTAAATGCCTTAGCCGGATATGGTGAGATTTTCTACTATAATACAATGGCATCCGGATACATTCCGCAGATTTCGATTATTGCCGGTAACTGTGCCGGTGGTGCGGTTTACTCACCGGGTATTACCGATTTTATCTTTGTCATTGATGAAATCAGCCAGATGTTTGTTACCGGACCAAAAGTTATCAAAAGCGTAACAAATGAAGATATTACAGCAAAAGAATTAGGTGGTGCCAATGTGCACGCATCCAAAAGCGGTGTCGCTCATTTTCATATGCCAAACGAAAAGGAATGTTTCCGCCGCGTGAAGGAATTGATTTCAATTATTCCTCCGTGCTATGAGGATGGCTACCTGCACACAAACCGTCCGGCACTTCCTAAATACAACGAAAATGTTACTTTTAATGAGAATTTAGCAAATATCATTCCAAAAGAAAGCAATCACAGTTACGACATCCACGATGTCATTAACGGAATTGTAGATACAGACTCCTTTATCGAAGTTCAGGAAGAATTTGCAAGAAATGTAGTCGTTGGATTCGGACGCATTAAAGGAGTTGTCATCGGTATCATTGCTGACCAGCCAAAATTTATGGCAGGCGTCCTTGACTGTGACTCTTCTGATAAAGCAGCACGATTCATCCGCTACTGTGATGCTTTTAATATTCCGATTCTTACATTAACGGATGTGCCGGGATTTTTACCTGGTAAAGACCAGGAATATAAAGGAATCATCCGCCACGGAGCAAAATTACTATATGCCTACTCTGAGGCCACAACAATTAAAATTAATGTTATCCTTCGTAAAGCTTACGGTGGTGCTTACATCGCAATGAGCAGTAAACACCTGCGTGCTGATTTTGTTTATGCATGGCCAACCGCTGAGATTGCTGTTATGGGTGCCGATGGTGCCGCTGATATTTTGTATGGTAAACAGATGAAGAATATGAACCCTGCAGAAAAAGCAGCTTTCCGCAGCGAAAAGATTGATGAATACAATGAAAAATTCATGAATCCAAGTATTGCTTCCATGCACGGTTATGTGGATGAAATCATTAAACCGGAGGCAACAAGAGAACGTGTTTATGCCGACATCTTAATGCTTGCAGATAAACGCTCGATTGATGTAATTCATAAAAAACACGGAAATATCCCATTGTAAAAAATATCAAAAAAATCCCGGCGTCTGCTCCTTGGCAGGCCACCGGGATTTTTTTAGTTTCTACTCCACTGTCGGAGTTGGTGTGCTTGGTGCATCTGTCACCTCACCTTCCTGACGTTTTAGTTTGACTTTAATCTTGATTTTATTTTTCACCTGCACGCCGGTCGGCAGACTATATTTTAATTCAAGCGTATGCGAGCCATCCGATAATCCGTTCAAATCCACATAAGCTCCTAAATCTCCTACATTTACATCCGCCAGCGTCGCATCTTCGCCTAACAATTCTACGGAATACTTTCCGTTTTCCGGCTCAAAATTCATTGTATAATTTTTCGGCAGATTTCTCACGGCAATATCCGAAGATGTAAGTCCCAGCACACGCTGTCCATTCTTCTCAATATCACAACGGACGGAAACCGTCGTCGTCTCCCCTACAATCGACAGCCCTGATGGCAGGTACTCCCTTAAATCAATTTCCTTTTCGATGTCCTTTTTTGCTCTGGCAATCGATATCGGCACCTTAATTGAGACTTCTTTCTCCAGTGCTTCTTTCGTTCCTGAAACCTGGATACTCTCGGGTTTATAATCAGTCTGAACCAGACGATAGCCGGATGCCGGTGCACCTTCTGTCTCCACATAAACCGGTATTTCCTTGGTCGATAAGACCTGGGTTGACACCTTAATTGTATCATTGCTAAAGCTGACATTTGCATCATTTAAAGCATCCCCATTCGCGTCATATAATACCGGCGAATATTCAGAATCAAAGTCTTCGCTTTGACCTTTTAAGCTGACCATAACACCTACATGATCAATTTTCTTGAATTTCGATTCTCCGCAGGATACTTCAATCATATTTGGCTTTGCTGTCATCTCACCGAGTACGTAATTCTCACTCAATTCACCCTCGTAATCCACCTCAACTTTGAAACTCTTTGTGATGCGCTTTTCAAGGGCCACTTTAAGAACAGCATTATTCCAATCCACATCAACACTGGAAGTTGATTCCTTATTTAGCTTTACATTAATACTGACTGCATTTACTTTTGACAATTCGCTCAAATCAGCCGTTGCTGTAAAATCAGACTCCTTTAATGTCTCTACAAAACTTCGTTTTCCTTTTACCGTAACCTTAACCGTATCACCATCCACAATATCATAGACTTGATTTGCCGATGTGATTACATTTTCATTTAATATTTGTACCGGTATGTCATAAAATGTTTTTGATGTCGTCGGGTCCGTTATATTAATGATAACCAGCCAAAACAAAAAAGCGACAATCACCGATACAATTTTTAGCATTAATTTACTGGTCAGTTTCTTTTTCATCTTTTTTGCGCCCCTTCCACCATTTCAGTTTTCCTTCATCCGGATTTCTTTTAGCAGCTTCCTGCAAACGTATCATCAGTGTGTCCGCATCCACTTTCCGATAAAGTTTACCATCACAAGCCAATGAAACAAAACCTGTTTCCTCCGAAACAATAATAGTAAGAGAATCCGACACTTCGCTGATGCCAAGACCGGCACGGTGTCTCGTTCCCAATTCCTTGCTCACTGCCAGATTGTTAGACAGTGGCAGATAACACGTCGCTGACACAATCCGGTTATCGCGTAAAATCACTGCTCCATCATGAAGCGGTGTATTATGCTCAAAAATATTTACTAATAACTGACTGCTGATTTTTGCACCAATCGGAATTCCGGTTCTCTCATACTCGCGGCACTGGATTTCTTTCTCCACAACAATCAATGCGCCCGTTTTCACACGTGCCATATCATAAACAGCCTTTATCACGGCTTCAATGCTTTCTGCCGAATATCTCTCATTTTTCGACTTTTGATTATCAAAGGTCAGTGAGCTTAAAATCTTTTTTCTTCCAAGCTGCTCCAGAGCATTTCTAAGTTCCGGCTGAAAAATGACAACAAGTGCCATAATTCCGACTACCATCGCATTCTGGAATACCCAGAGCACAACATTCATTTCCAACACAAGTGCCACTAAAAAAATAATTCCAAGAATCACCATACCTTTTAGCAAAACCCATGCTCTCGTATCTTTTATCCACAAAATAATGTGATAAAAGGCAAAGGCTATGATGGCAATTTCAAGCACATCTGTAATCGTAAAGTCGGGAATCGTAAGCCACGCCACATAATCCCTAAAAAAACTAATGATTGTGTTCATCCGCCACACGCTCCAATCTATTCAAAATTATTAAAATCATTTTCCAATTCTTTCTCCAATTCACTTCTTAAATCCTGATTTTCATCATCCTCGTCCGGGACAATTCTTGTCACTGTCTTATCAACGGCGGCAACTTTAATCTTCGGAACTGCTGTCACATAATAATAATATTCATCATCTTCAAACTGTAGCTTACGTGTTCCATGGTAATCCAGTGTCAATCGAAAAAACTGTATCATGTAAGCAACCAGCATACAGACGACAATAGATACAACCATCGGCAGTAAATCCACATTTAACTCTAAAAAAATATTAGCAAAAAGCAAAATGGATAAGTTTAATATGGCTCCTACCAAAATTGCTATCTGCGAAGCATACTGTATCTTACTTCTCCGAATCAGATACACACAAATAAATGTCAGCACAAATGCCACTAACAATGTGTACAAAAGTAAATTTCCCCGCAAATAATCCAAAAGATACTTCAGCGGTTCAAAAAAAGTACTCTCCTGCGTCATACGTGATGCCGCCAGTGCATACTCCTGCACACCGCACAGTACAAAATAGAAAAATACGCTGGATATCAATGCCGGAATCATCACCGGTGAAAAGAACAAGCCGCCCACAATCGGAACCAAATAGCTAATCTGAAGGACACTCAGCACCGGAACCGATGCCAGCACTACACTCTGGCGATTCGCAAGCCGTCCAAACAACAGATAGTAAATCAACACAATCAGCAAAATGGCAACCGCAATCAGTTCAGAAACCTGAAACACTTCAATTTCCGTCACGAGGAAAACACACAGAGGCGATGCCATATCCGGTGTAACCGCACAAATCACGGCAAGAAGAAGCACAATCCAGTGATTGGCAAGAAACGCCTGATAATTCAACTGACTGGTGATAATCATCAAAGTTATAATCATTAAAACAGCCTTTCCAAAGCACCTCAAAATCCGGTAATGCTTTTCGAAAAAACTCTTTAACCTGCTTTTCAGGGTAAGCAAAGCCATCATCATAACGTTTCCTCCTCTCCCTCTTTTTCATATAGTTCCTCTAATTCCATCAACGTAACATAATATTCTTTTACTCTTGCACGCGATTCATCATACGCACGCCCGGCAATTCTGGCAGTAAAAATCACAAAAAGAATCTCCGCCGCCGCAAATACAATACCGCCATAAATAAGTATCGTCCGGTAAGGAAGCTCCCAGACATGCTGCATAACGTAATCCATGTGGTATAAAACCGATAAAAGAATAGCCAAAACAAAAGCAACGAATACTGCCAATATTGTCTTCAATATCTGCATACGCACATAATCCATCCGCCAATAGTGGGTTCGCTTCAAATCAGAGCTGCCTATTCCCTTTTCATAATCCGCCAATCGTATCATTTTACGAATTCTTTCTTCACTTAGCAAATAAACACCTCCTGATTCATATTTTATCACAAAAAATAGTGATAGAAAAGTGTCATTTTAATGGAAAAACAAAAAAACAAGGAAGCCGCAAAGGTTTCCCTGTTTTTCGTTTTTATTTCATCTTTTTCGCGTTTAAAGGTCAAAATGTTTTGTATTTTCAGCCAATTCTTCTGACAGTTTGCGAAGTTCTCCGGTCGCTTTATTGCACACCGAAAGAATTTCATTAAACTCAAGCATAGATGCTGAGGTCTCTTCCGTGCTGGCTGCATTTTCTTCTGCAATTGCTGCTAATCCATCAACAATTGATGTAACCTTATTTTTCTTATCCTCTAGAGCTTCTGCCTGCTTACGAATCTGCACAATGGCATCTGCCACTGTGCCAATCTCATTATGTAACAGATTGAACATCTGGCTTGTTTCCGAAAGCTTGTCATTTTGAACACCAATCTTATCCATTACCTTACTCATCGTCTGAACGCTTGTATCAGAATTCACCAAAAGTGTATCCACAATTTCAACAATCTTTTCTGCCGACTGGCGGGACTGCTCAGAAAGGGCACGAATCTCATCTGCCACAACAGCAAATCCTTTACCGTGTTCACCTGCTCTCGCCGCCTCGATACTCGCATTTAAGGACAACAGATTCGTCTGAGCAGCAATATCCGTAATCAATTCAGTTGCTTCTTTAATCTGTTTTGCCGACTGGTTCGTTAAATCGGTCTGCTTCTGTACTTCAATAACTGACTGCTTCGTCTGCTCACTAATCGCATTTAATTCTTCCAGATTACTACCGGCGGTCTCATTATATTCTTCCATCTTCTCAGAACTAGCATGAAGGTTCTCCACATTTGCCGAAGTCTCCTCCAACGCCTGCCCCATCTCAGCAACCTGCTGGTTCGCACTCATCGTTTCATCCGCCTGGCTGGTCGCACCGGAAGCAATTTCCTCAACTGCCGTATTTACACTGTCAACCGAATCCGTAATATTCGCAAAGGATTCCGCAAACTGATTTGAAAAACCATCCAGTGCTTTCGCAGAAGATGTAATGTTTGTAAGAATCTCACGGAGCGAATGAATCAAACTCTGAATCGCTCTTGCAATATCACCAACCTCGTCGCCTCGTTCCAAAAGTACCGGCTTCATCTCAAACTGAAGTGCACCTTTTGCTACATTACCAAGATTTGACACGGCACCATCAATACTCTTTACAATACTTTTCACCATAAAAAGTACAATAATAAATGCCGCCAAAAAAATCACCAACATAACAACCGCCATTGATATAATGGTATTTCTGAGACTCTGTGTCACCTGATTCTGGGTACGTCCGCAGAATACACTACCGGCAAACTCTTTCGTACCCGGCTGGTAGAGTGGCACATAATAGCCATAATAATCTGTTCCCAGCACATCTACATTTGTTGCAAAATACTCTTCACCTTTTTTCAAGGTATCATAAACCTCGGATGACATTTTTGTATTGATTTCACGTTTTCCGGATTCATCTTTTAATGTTGTCACTTCTCTGACATCACCAAAAAACAATGATACTTCAACTTCCTGCTCATTTTTTAGCTGGTCGACCAGTTTATAATTTCCACTCAACATCGTATTGCCCTTATAGAGGTTATCCCCCTTCATGACAAACTTTTCGTTCCCTTCTGTTGCCAAATATGTCTGTCGTAAACTTTTGGCAACACCGCTTATCTCTCGTTTGACTAAATCCTCGGACAAATTACTTTGCTTGTATGCACTCAGCAAAATTCCGGCAATCGTTATCAGAAAAATCGGAATAACCACTGTCAGACTTAATTTTAGTGCCAGACGCGCACCTTTCTTTTGATTCACAAAAAATTCCCCCTTTTGATAAATTAAAACTATAATATATAAATATTATGCTATACTATTATAGCATCTTTCTTCACTTGGTACAAGAGATAAGTTGTTGTTTGTGGTAAGTGTTCGTTGGCTCTTTTTTTGCTTTCCGTAATTCCGTAGAAAAGCTTTGCGTCTTGTGGGGCACTTTCGTTCGTTGAGTACGTAGCGGTATGGGCACTGAAACTACCAGTGCTACATACCGACGTACTCAAAACCCACTCATCGCAAAGTTTTTCTACGGAATTACTGGAATTCAAAGAAAGTGCCAACGAACACTTGGCACGAAAATTGCAAATGGTGTATCAATAACCGGTGCTAGAATTTGGTTGACATGAGCTATCAACGATGTTATATTAACAAAAAAACGAGGAGAGGATACACATGAATCAGAAATTATATTCAAGATGTTATATGTACATGTATTGCGGACATACACAGTTATAAACATGCAGGGTAAATGCATTAGGTTATAACGTGTAGGTCTTTTAGTCTAGTGCATAAAACCAGAATATAAGAGAAGATTTTATATATTGCATCTTATTCGATTGGTGATATCGCACTAGACATTGTATTGGTTGGTGCGATTTTTGTATTTACAAGGAAGAGGTGCAGAGAATGAATGATTTAATCAAAAATTCGAAATCGGTTGATTATGTTAAGAACCGTGTTAAGGCTAGAAGATTTAAAAAAGAGGATGCTAAAGAAGTCAGAAATCTTATTGTCAGGAATTTCTTAGAGATTAACAGTAGAGATTATGGATTATCGGCGATGGAGACGCTTGCAAAGGTTTATGATGAAGAAAAGGTCCTAAATGTGGCAAGTTATGCGCATATGTACGTTTTTGAATTTGAAGAAAAAATTGTTGGAACAGGTTCTAGCTCAAGTTTTTGGGGTAGTGAAACAGAGAGCATACTTTTGTGTATTTTTGTTCTTCCGGAATTTCATGGAAAAGGTATTGGAAGCAAAATTATAAGTACATTGGAACAGGATGAGTTTTATGTAAGAGCAAATCGAATTGAGATACCGGCATCCATTACAGCAACAGAATTTTATAGGAAATTTGGATATGATTATAAGGATGGTGTTAAGGAATTGGACGATGAACGTCATTACAGATTGGAAAAATTTAAGGAGACTGTATGATGAAATTAATTGTAGATGCAAACTTAATATCTTTCAAGGTGCCAGAGTAAAAAGTTTGTGTCAAATGTTTGCTGCCAGTTTCTACGGAATTACGGAAAACAAAAAAAGTGCCAACGAACACTTGACACAAACCGTCAAGAAAAAAATCTTGACAGAGGCACTTTGGTATCGTATACTATACGAGTATGGCGTGTTTTGTCGTTCCATGCCCCGGTAACGAGAATACGCATGTAACAAGGAAAACAGCCGAACCAGTTTTGTTTTGCAAAACCTAGTAAGCAAGAACTAAATAAGGAGGATTCCAAGGATGAAAAGTTTTATGGCAAGTCCATCCACAGTGGAAAGAAAATGGTATGTTGTAGACGCTGAAGGAAAAACTTTGGGACGTCTTGCATCAGAAGTTGCGAATGTATTAAGAGGTAAAAACAAACCAACTTACACACCGCACATTGACACAGGCGATTATGTAATCGTAGTAAATGCAGAGAAGATTCAGGTTACAGGTAAGAAACTGGATCAGAAGATTTACTATCATCACTCTGAATATGTAGGCGGAATGAAAGAAGCTACATTGAGAGAAATGATGCAGAAGAAACCGGAATTTGTAATTACTCACGCTGTAAAGGGTATGCTTCCAAAGGGACCTTTGGGACGCCAGATGCTTAAGAAACTGCACGTATATGCAGGACCGGAGCACAACCATGCAGCACAGAAACCGGAAACATTGGACATTTAATGAGGTGTAGAAAGGAGAGATAACATTGGCTAGTTCAACATTTTACGGAACAGGAAGAAGAAAATCCAGTATCGCTCGTGTATACCTTACACCAGGTACCGGTAAAGTGACAATTAATAAAAAAGATATTGACGATTATTTTGGTCTTGAGACTTTGAAAATCATCGCTCGTCAGCCTTTGGAAGCTACAAACACTGCTGACAAATACGATGTAAAAGTTACTGTTAAAGGTGGCGGTTTCACAGGTCAGGCAGGCGCTATCCGTCATGGTATCGCTCGTGCATTGAATGAAGCAGATGCTGATTTCAGACCGATTCTTAAAAAGGCCGGATTCCTTACTCGTGATTCACGTATGAAGGAAAGAAAGAAATACGGCTTGAAGAAAGCTCGTCGTGCACCACAGTTCTCAAAACGTTAGTTTTTGGAAACAGGATTATTACAACATCGGGAACAGAATTGTTCCCGGTGTTTTTCTATATTTTGGTCTTAGGTGACTTAGATTCTAATTTTCTGTATTACGGTCAACCATTTTGGATGGATGGGGTGACTGGAATTTGTATATTTGCGATAGCGGTCAACCATTTTGGGGGGATGGGGTGACTGGAATTTGTATATTTGCGATAGCGGTCAACTTTTGAATGTAAAATGGTTGACTGGAATCATATTTTTTCCCAAACAAGTTATTTTAGTTAATAAAATAGTTGACTAAAATAATAGAAAAGCAAAAAAAGGTCAACAAAAATAAATATATGAGTTGACAATACTTATCGTCTTTCTGCTCCCACATCCGTTCAATTTCTTACTTCCCCAATTTGCTTCGGCCTGCTTATTTGGATTCCGTTCCTTATACTGAACAGCATCTATAGAAGTGGAATAATCGTTATTGCAAATATCATTTTTGGATAACAAAATCATAAAGTTGGTCAAACAGTACCTTCATTTTTCTTAAGGTAGGATAATTCTTGTCACAGGTATCAATGACTGTCTGGAAATCTACAAGCTTTAAATCCTTGAACATCTTATGATATAGATTGCTACATATCTTATAAGTGACTGTGTAGCCTTTTACATGGGGTTCTGATACGATAGGATATTTACGTTTTGACCATTCCTTATGTATATCATCAAAGGTTATTTTTACAGTGTTCATATCAGAGGGATTCTTATTAACGTCTGTCAGCATCTGAAAGTCATCTGCTTTGGTGGGAGTATATTCTATAATGGTAAAATCCTGAATTTTTTATCCTTTTTTGAAGTGCCAGCCATTGGTATTTCGTACTAGATAAGTATATGACATGGTTTGCGGCTCCAGGAACATTGATACCAAGAGAGAAAAACTTATAGATAGTATTGTATGTGGGGCAATCTTTGAATTGTTTCACATTTGTAAAAATATATGAAATGTAAGGAATTTTGTAATGGAAATATGAGCTAGATTATGATAAAATAACTTACATTAAAGGAAAATACAACTTGAAAAATCGGAACATATGTTCTATAATAAGATAAATAGTGATTCATAGGAATAGAGTGTACAAGGAGATTGTGTAATAATGAAAAAAGCTAATGTTGAAAAGGTTGATATGAGTAATGTTATAAATAGATTGTTTGAGGGAGATTGTCTACAGTATATGGAGGAAATACCAGATGGTAGTGTAGATATGATTTTGTGTGATTTACCATATGGTATGACACAGAATCAGTGGGATTGTTATATTCCACTGGATAAACTCTGGGAACAATATAATAGAATTATTAAACCGAACGGAGCTATTGTACTTACCTCTAATGGAATATTCACAGCAAAACTTATACTGAGTCAGCCGGATATATATAAGTATAAGTGGGTTTGGGAAAAGTCAAAACCGACAAATTTTTTAAATGCTAAAAAACAACCTTTGAGAAAGCATGAAGATGTATGCGTATTTTATAAAAAGCAGCCTGTTTATCATCCACAGATGACACAGGGAGAGCCTTATGATAAGGGGACTCGAAAGAATCAATTATGTGGCAATTACGGGGATTTTGAGCCAGTTCATGTTGTGAGTGAAGGTGAAAGGTATCCTACTGATATTATTTATGTAAAGACTGCAGAGTGTGAAGGTGCAGTTTTGCATCCAACACAGAAACCGATAGAGTTGGGAAGATATATGATACGAACATATTCAAATCCTGGGGAGGTTGTATTAGATAATACATTTGGAAGTGGTTCTTTTTTGGTAGCTGCTTTAATGGAAGGACGTAATTTTATTGGTATTGAGAAGAACGAAAATGTAGCATTATTTAAGAGAGAAGAGATTGACTACATTGATGTGGCAAAAAGACGCTTGTTTTTGGCATGGGAAGGACTTGATAAGAAGACGAAGAAGCATATAGCTATTCAGAATCTTATCGCAGAATTTGAAGAAAGGTAGGAACTATATGGGGACAATAGTAAGAAAAAATGAAAGAAGCTGGGCGATTGTAATTATATCAGAGATTAGAGTTATGCTTAATTCTTTAAATCTGAAGATTAAGAGTGCTGGTGGGGAAAGCACTTTATCTGTAAATAAAAAGAGTATGTTTCCTGAC
>ERZ1106973.2151-NODE-2151-length-15835-cov-8.755196_pt1 | contig 15835 bp, 10 predicted proteins | sample MGYA00403686_ERZ1106973 | MGnify/ENA primary metagenome ERZ1106973 (study PRJEB35170, sample SAMEA104062408) | human gut metagenome | biome: human gut; feature: human-associated habitat; material: faeces | place: Denmark | collected 2012-11-06 ...
AGCCCTTTCCGATGAAATGAAAGGGGCGATGTCCACTCTGCTCAATGCCGTTATTTTTGAACAATGGCTCCGTTTTTCCTGGATTGAGGAAGACGAGGAAGGGGATTTCTGCATCCAGATCCCCGCGGAGACGGTCAGCGAACTTGTGGAGGATTACCCCGAATACGAGGGGTTGATCGCCCAGCTCAACGGGACCATCGTGGATGCGGACATGGCCTGTTCCGCCGTTCTCGGCTATGCGCGATCCTCGCTTGGGGAACAGAGCCTCGCCGTGCTGGAGCACAACGAATTCCAGAATATGGTGGGGCGTTTCCACCAGTGGCTCAACGACAACGTGGAAGCGCTGGATCAGGACCCGAAGAATTTCGATCAGTGGTGCGAGCTGTTCCTCGCCGACTTGCAGCAGGCCAAGGACGGCAACGCGTAAGGCTTTGCCGGGCTTCGGCACCGACGGGTTCCGCTCACGGGAATGGAGTACCTTTGAAACGGTACAGCTTTCAAAGGTCCCCGAGACTATCGAGCGGGCGGTCTGTGCCGTTTTAGAGAAAGGCGGGAGCGATGTTCCCGCCTTTCTCTTTTGGGCTGCAGGAAAAAGTCAGGCCGCCCTTGCGTGGAGCGGCCCTGGCTTGGAAAACATGGCGGGGGGCCCTGTTTCAGCACGATGAGGTGTGGGGTAAGGAAAGGATACGCTTGACGGAACGGTGTTATTTGCCCCAGAGCGAAAGGCGCGGCCCGGCGTCAGCCAGCGCGTCGAGGGGGATGTCCACGACCTGCGACCCGGCGGCCCACGGAGCCACCTGATACGGCTGGAAGAAAATGCGTATGCCCTCGGGCGTGAGCGCAAAGCTGGAAAAGTTTTCGGCTTCGGGGGCGGTGCCGCTGCGGAGCATGTCGTCGTTGTACATGTCGCCGAGGGATTTGGTCAGGGCCTTGGTGCAGTAGCGGCTCATGACGTCGAGCGCCGTATCCAGATTTTCGAATACGTCATACAAATCGATGAGCGCGCCGCTCTTCATATCATAGGTCGTCGTGGTGATTTCCAGGTTGCCGTGCGCGCCGCCGGTATAGCTGGCGGTCTTCCAGACTATCGAAAGGACGGACGGCGTGGAACGGGTCGTGCTGTAGGTCGTTTCGAGTTCGTAGGGCACGCCCAGATCCGGTTCTTCGCCATAGGTATTCTGGAACGTGTCCACCGCCTGATGCGCCCAGTCGGCCACATCGGCATCCACGCGGGCATTGCCGGTTATCGGGTAATGGACCCGAATCTGAAGCTTGCCGGTTTGCCGGGAAACCACGGCGTCGCGCTCGTTCAGGGCGTTGGCGTACGTGGGTATCGCCAGCGCAACGGTACAGCACAGCAGGAGAAAACGGACGAAGTATGACATGGGAAATCCTGTTCCGAATGATTTTGCGGCAGACATGACATCCGGAAGCCGTTTTGTCTAGAGGTTAGAGATCAGATCCGGCACGCCCCGTACAGGCGGGCCAGCCACGGCCTCGAATAGATTTCCAGCCTGAGCCTGAGCCAGCTCCACCCCGCGTCGCGTACTTTGAAGCGGTGCACGGCCTCGGGCGCGGCAGGCGGGTTGGCTCCCATGCGGGTGGTGAAGAATACGGAAAATCCGGCTTTCCTCCCCTCTTCCCGCGCAACCTCGGACCCGCTTCCCCACGGCCAGCACAGCGAGCGCACAGGATGCCCCAGTTCCCGGCGGAGCGTTTCCGCGCAGGCGCCCAGTTCTTCGTGCACACGGCTGCGGCGGGCCGCTTCGCTCTCCAGCGTACCCAATCGATCCGGGGAAAATCCCGCTACAAGCGTTTCCAGCGCGGCTACATTTCCCGCCGATTGAAAGAAAGTACGGGCCTCCGCCGGTTCTTGCGGCACGAGGCGCTGCACGGCGGCGACCAGATCAGGGGAAGGGATGAATGCCCGGCTGTACAGGAAGGGGCGTTCTTTGAAGCGGGGCAGGCCCCAGACTTCGGGGAAGTCGACCGCGTTGAACGTGTTTGCCCGCGTTCCGGGGACGTGGAAGCGTTGCCCGGCGGCTTCCAGTGCGGAGGCGGGCTTCTGGTGCCTGTCGTGGCGGTTCACCGGGCCCCATTCCGGGCCGGCGAAAACGGCGAGGTGGCGGGCGGAGTGCGCGGCCACGGACATGAAGCCGCTGGATTCCATGTGTCGGGCTTCTTCCCAGGAAAAGAACATATCGCGGCGTACCTGATAGCCGAAGGGGGTGTCGTGCATGGGCGCATCCACGGGAGGGAGGCTGGACGGAGGCAACCCCTCCCAGACGTCGGCAAGGGTCGGGCGGCATTTTTTTTCGGCCTCCATCCGTTCGGTGACGGCAAAGACGACGCCTTTGTGCCCGTATTTCCGCAGGATGGGCCATGACGGAAGAAAAATTCATGAAGCCACTCAAGAAAGTACTTAGTGAACTGAAATTACGAGGTAGTTTTGGTCTGTCTGGCAACAATGCTATCGGAGACTACAACTATGAGACCAAAATGTCACAGCAATCGTATATAGTCGATGGTTCTGTCGTAAGTGGTTGGGCTCCGTCAAACATTGCGAATCCGGACTTGAAATGGGAAGTGTCCAAACAGACTAATTTAGGTGTAGACATAGGACTTTTCCACAACCGAATATTCATGCAACTTGATTTGTACAAGTCTATCACTTCCGATATGCTTCTGAATACAATCGTTCCAAGCACTTTAGGAGTTTCACGCATGTTACAAAACGTCGGTTCCGTTGAAAACAAAGGTATCGAGTTCAATATTGTATCCCGCAACCTGACCGGCAAATTCAAATGGACAACTACGTTCAACATCTCCGCCAACCGGAACAAAGTATTGGCACTAGGACTCGATTCTGAAGCCATCACTGATGGAGTGGCAGAATCAAACATCACTAAAGTAGGCTATCCGATAGGTATGTTCTACGGAAATGTATTCGGCGGCATTTATCAGTCAATGGAAGAAATTCAAGCATTGCGGAATGACCCTTATTCAGGACTGGCTTTCGACCCGAACGTTCGGCCGGGAGACTGTAAATGGTACGATCTCAACGGTGACGGACTTTATGATGACAATGACCGTACTATTATAGGAAATCCTTACCCACGTTTCAATGCCGGTATGGTCAACACATTCTCATACAGAAACTTTTCATTTAGTTTTCAGTTGAACGGACAATACGGAAATCAGATTTACAACTATACATTACGTGAGACACTGCGCGGAAACAACAATAACAACCTTTCCATCAAAGTAGTAGATAGATGGCGTTCGCCCGAATCGCCGGGTAACGGCTTAGCAGACCGTACTTACACCTCCAATGATGTACGTCCAACCACGGAAATGAGTAAATTTACCAACCGATATCTCGAAGACGGTTCTTATCTGTCCATCCGTAACATCCAGCTTTCATACACATTCGACAAGAAAATGCTCCGAAAAACCTTTCTGAACGGATTAGTACTAAGTTTCAATATTGACAACTTGCATACTTTCACTAAATATACCGGTATGAACCCTGAAGCCAACACATTCCGTTCGGCTACCGCACCGGGCATCGACCGTACCGGATATCCTTTATCTAGAAATTTCACCATAGGGCTGAAAGCTACATTATAAATCTAAAGCATGAAAAAGAATATGAAGAATCTGAAGAATATATTTACAGTGGCATTGATCGCCACCTGCATGTCCGGTTGTACCGGTTTTCTAGATATCGAGCCGGAAACCACTTTAACGGGTAAAAATTTCTACAAGTCACCTGATGATATACGTTCGGCATTGTACTCAACTTACTCTTCATTGAGAGATAACGGGCTGTATTCGGCCAGCATCTATCTTTTCGGTGATGTGCGTTCGGATGTTGCATTTCCAAATCAAACTAATTACTATGCCAATACTTTCCGACATGAAATTGAAAAATTTACCATATCTGCCAACAATAGTGGAAACCAAAACTATTGGGCTCATCACTACAAAGGAATCATAAGAGCCAATACAGTCATCGAAAAAGGGAAAGAACTCTTCGGGAATGATGAAACCGTTCAAAAATACATTGCAGAGGCCGAAGTACTACGTGCCCTTTTCTATTTCAACTTAGTTCGCGCTTACGGTGGAGTACCCATCATCATGGATATTCCACAAGAATACACCGATTCCAGAGGTCATCTGCGTGCATCTGCAGAAGAGGTCTATATACGGATTCTCACCGATCTGACTTCTGCCATCGAATCGAACAACCTCTATAGATCGACAAACAGCGGAGAAAAAACTCCGACAGGAAGAGTTGACAAATATGTGGCAGAAGCCTTACTGGGAAAAGTACTCCTATCTATGCCAAACGACATCACGGAAGCCGCTTACCCCGATGTAGAAACATGGAAAGATATATCCATTAATCCGAATATTACCGTATTTTATCCGAAAACAACTACTACGCAATATGAAGCTGCCAAGTATTATCTGGAAGATGTGATAAACAATGGAGGATATGAATTATATCCGAATTTCAGCGAATTGTTCAAATCCACCAACAAACATTCATGCGAGTCCATATGGGAAGTGGAATACAAAACCGGTCAAGTGGAAGGATTGGGAAGTCCGTTCTATACTCTTTTCTCACCTGCTTCTTATGCACCTCGTAATAAAGCCAATTCAAACGGATATATCCCGTCTCCCATTTCAAATCAAGGAAACGGTGCATGCTCACCGACCGGATATTTTATGGATATGGCAAAAAAATGGGATTCTATGTATCCCGATTATCAATATGAAGTACGAAAATTTGATGATATTATCTACACCGATACACGCATTAGCAACGGTAATATCAAATTAGATACGGACGGCATTTCTTATCTCCCGGTTAATGAGAACAAAGATTATCCGCAAGACGTTGCATATCCTTACGACCCTTATACCGGTACCTCTTTCCGGGCTTCTGTAAAAGGCTTTAATGCAGATAACCAGTGGATGTGCGGCAAATACATGAGCTCATCAGAGTATAAAGTAAATGATTCTGATGACAATTGGTATATCCTCCGTTTTGCAGACATACTGCTGTTATTGGCAGAAGCAGAAGCGCATATCAGTGACGGGATCCTGTCACAAAGCGTTTTAAATAAAACAATCAACCTTGTACGGGAAAGAGCCGGCATTGTTCCGTATCTTGCGTCTGGAGACCCTAATAAAGAATGGGTCTTAGATACTCCAGAAAAAGTTTATCAGGCAATCTATGACGAACGAACATTGGAGTTGGCTTTCGAAGGGCACCGCTGGTTTGACCTCGTTCGTTCAGGAAAAGCTGTAGAAGTGATGAACCAACACTTCACCAATTTCTATAATGCCTATACTTCCAACAGTTCTCCTAATGTAAACAACTACTATATGAAGAGTGAAAAATTTGAGATTGATCAATACTGTACCTTATTCCCAATTCCGTCACAGGAAATACGTTCCAATCCCAAACTGACACAGAATTATGGTGCAAGATGACAAATGTTATATAAACGAAAGGAAACATGATTATGAATAAGATTACCACATTACTATCCATATTGTTTATTTCAGGTCTGTTCTGTTCCTGCGAACACCCCGGAATGGAATATATTATACAAGAAAAAGGGTTGAACGTACAAGAATCAACCATTTATGTAGATGGATTCCTTGCTAAAGGTACTCCCGCTTTTGCCGGTGATGAAAATGAACCCGGTGACCGCTTGGGGATTCCGTTCGTCAATGGTTTTGGCCGGAAACTACTCGTCAAGTTTGTTGACCGGTCATCCGAAACCGGATTGAAAATAGAAGACGGAGAAGTACAACTCTCCTTTCAGGGAGACAAACAATATGCTTATTTCCCGATAAGCGGAACCCCAACACAAGACGGATCGGTACCCATCTCATTTGACATTTTTGAAAATGGAGAAAAAATTGGTACTACCATCACTAAAACGATTCCGATTTGGGCTGAGGGCACTCAACGTCCTGCACGCGAATTCATTCCTACCAGTGAAAAACCTTTTGTTCTTCTTGGTGGAGAAATTAACTGGGTAAATCAATCTGCTCCAATAACCGGAGCACAAAACGAACAAATATTTTGGTATGCCCGAATGTCCAGTCCCTCCACAGAAATCAAAACTGCAGGACTTACATACAACTGCGTTGCTAATCTACGTTACAATTCCATTATGATTGCCAATAATGCCATTCGTCCCAGCTTTACCGAAGATAATGGTGTAAAAGCGCTTACCTTATTTACTCCCACCCCAGAAAATATGGAACAATACCCCGAGGCTTTTACATTAAAAGACGGTACTCTAAGTCACGTTTGGGGAGAAAATGATATATTCTTTCATGGAACAAATTCAAAACCAATATCTGTAGGCATGTGGGACGAAAACACTCCTGATATACTCTATGGCGGAAACCGCACACGTCCCATGTCATCCGCATCTTGGACTATCAGTGCTTCAACGCCCAAATCTTATATCGAAAAACCAGGTAACTATAAGATATACATCAAGTATACAAATACAGATGCCGGTAATGACATCATACAGTATTTTCCCAAACATCCTGTCACAGGAGAAACAGGATGGGTACCCTTTGAATTTACAATTACAGAAAATCCAGTATCCGGATTTATAGTCAACCCCAACCTTACTACCGATACTCCTGATGTACCGACTTTCAATGAAGATTGGGAACCTACAGAAAGCAATCCCGTAAAAGCAATACGAGGCGAATTGGTACAGAAAAGTAACCAGCAAACGAAAATACTGACCAAAGGGGAGGCACTTGGAGGTAATACTGCTATGCGCATTTGGTTTGCAACATACAAATCAGAAGGGGCTACAGTACCAACAGGTTATAACTTCAAAGCACATGATGATAACAAAAACAATTGGTTCAGAGGATTCTACACACCAGATGTTGTAAAGGTAGCCGGTGACAAGTCCAAAATTGGAGCTGGAACAGCCAACAAGAAAAGTAACGAGATCGTTCATTTCTTTGAAGATTCAAAACTAAATGAAAAGTATTTCATATCGTATGTCGATTTCAATGCGGATGCAGGTACCTTATTGAATAAAGCGGGAACATTCACTTTCATATTCGAGTCACTGCCTAATTCGGGTACGGCATACCCAAAATTTGAAAATGGATTCACTTGTCCTATAAATGTCATAGTACAAGAATAAATAGCAAACGTGAGCTCAATGATTTTTCATATTGTATCATTCTGAAAGTTCATTGAGCTCACGTTGACCGATTGAAAAGAAAATAAAACTCACAAAAGATTTAACAAAGGTGATGAACAAACTAATAACAATCTCATCTGTACTCCTTACAGCAACTGCCGTAAAGGCACAATCGCCCAATGTGATATTCATATTAGCAGACGATTTAGGCTATGGAGATATTTCAGCATTCAATCCGGAATCCAAAATCCACACCCCAAACATTGATAATTTGACACACTCCGGAATTTCCTTTACGGATGCCCATTCATCTTCCGCGCTCTCTACTCCTTCACGCTATTCCATTATCACTGGAAGGTATCCTTGGAGAACAACTATGAAAAGTGGAGTATTGAATGGATTCTCTCCAGCCATGATTACTCCCGACCGCCGTACAATCGCCCAAATGTTTTCTGAGAACGGCTACAACACTGCTTGTATCGGAAAATGGCATCTTGGCTGGGATTGGGCATATCCTCAAAATGCCAAAAACAAACAGGATGTGGATTTCTCACTCCCTATCAAGAATGGTCCTACGGACAGAGGATTCGATTATTTTTACGGCATACCTGCTTCACTCGGAACAGCTCCACACGTTTATGTAGAAAACGATAAAGTGACAGCTCTTCCCAATCGCACCATTGGTCCGCAAAAGGGAATCAAACTGATACGTAATGGAGTCGCAGGTGCCGATTTTGAGCCACAAGACTGCCTACCCAATATTATACGTCATGGTATAGACTACATTAATAAACAGCGTGACAGTAAAAAGCCGTTCTTCCTATATCTTCCTATCACAGCACCGCATACTCCCGTATTGCCGGCAAAAAAATATCAAGGTCAGACAATCATAGGAGATTATGGAGATTTCGTAGTTATGATAGACGACATGGTACAGCAAATCGTAGAAACATTGAAGAAAAACAATCAACTAGAGAATACCATCATTATTTTCACTTCAGATAACGGATGCGCTCCATACATAGGTGTAGAAGAAATGGAAAATAAAGGGCATCACCCAAGTTACATCTACAGAGGTTATAAAAACGACATTTATGAAGGTGGGCACCGTATTCCACTCATCGTTTCCTGGCAAGGAAAATATACGAACGAAACCAACAGTTCATTGGTATCACTCACCGACTTCTATGCCACCTTTGCCCAAATGGTGAACTACCAATTGAAAGATGAAGAAGCGGTGGACAGTTATAGTATATGGCCTATACTAAGCAAAAAAGGAAATTCTGCCCGAAAAGATCTTATCTATGAATCGGGAAAAGGTTATCTATCTCTACGTACGCCTCAGCTAAAATTAGTATTCCACGGTGGTTCAGGAGGATGGGGATACCCTAATAAACCTGCTGATCTAGCCAAACTACCCAGCATGCAACTCTTTAACCTTAAAGAAGACCCTTCGGAGAAGAAGAATATCATCAGTAACAAACGCTACAAAAAAGATGTGGATAAAATGACACAGATGATCAAAAAGTATGTGGAAGAAGGACGTTCTACCCCAGGAAAGAGGAGTGCGAATGATACTGGTAATAGCTGGAAGCAAATCGAAATATTCATGCAATAAACAAAACCTAGAAGTTAGAATATAAACATCTAAAACTATCAACAAATGAAAGTCATTAATAGCTTCTTATGGGAATGTCTCGCTATAATTCCCTCCGTTTTGATGGCCCAAACAGCTAACAAACAGCCTAATATTGTGTTGATCTTAGCTGATGATATGGGACGTGAATGTTTAGGATGTTATGGCAGTACCTATCAAACACCAAACCTTGACAAACTTTCAGAAATAGGAGTGAGATTCGACAACTGTTTCTCTCAACCCTTAAGCACACCATCGCGCGTACAACTAATGACAGGTAAATACAATAATAAAAATTACTCCTGCTTTGGGCACTTAAATCAAAAGGAGAAAACCTTTGCCCATTTAGCAAAGGACGCCGGATATACCACTATGATAGCTGGCAAATGGCAATTAGGCAGAAACAGAAATCTGCCTAATCATTTTGGTTTCGATCACTATTGCCTTTGGCAGTTAAGCTATGACAGGATGATAAAAGAAAGATATGCCGCTCCACTAATAGAACAAGATGGAAATATAAAGCTTTACTCAAACAATGAATATGGACCGGATATATTCACTCAATATGTGATTGATTTTATTGAAGAGAACAAAACTAAGCCCTTTTTCATATATTATCCTATGGTATTAGTGCATAATCCATTTTACCCCACTCCTCAAAGTGATGTATGGAAAGATCCCTCCATGCGTGAAGTACGCAATACCGCCAATTTCACAAAGATGGTAGAACATGTGGATAAAAACATAAACATGATATTCAACAAGTTAGAAAATTTAAACTTATTGAACAATACCATTATCATTTTTATTGGAGATAACGGAACAAACCGTAACATAAGAACAACCATGAAAGATGGAACAATAGTAAGGGGTGGGAAGGGGCTAACAATTGATACTGGAGTACGTGTACCTATGATAGTTTATTGGGGAAAAAATAACAATACAAAGCATGAATGTGCAGATATGATAGATTTCACCGATTTTATGCCTACTTTTGCAGAAGCTATGAATATTAAAGTGCCTAAACAATGGGATATAGATGGACAAAGCTTTTTACCTCAAATAAAGGGAGAAAAAGGTAAGTCTCGCGAATGGGTATTCTGTCATTATGATTCAAGATTTAACGCGTCCGCGAGTAAAAATGCAAAACAATTTTTTAGAGACATGCGATATAAGCTCTATTCCGATGGTAATTTTTACGATACAATAAAAGATCCTAAAGAAACGAATCCTATTGCAAAGGGTAAAGGAAATGCCGAAGCTGAAAAATCAAGAAGAAAACTAGAAAGACTCTTTGCAAATATACCAGCTTGGAAAGTAGGAGATCCTGCAATACCCATGTGTATACTACCAGAATTTCCTTTATTACAAACCCCTAAAAACATAAGTCTAGAGCAAATATTACACTCATATTAAAAAAACATGCATAAACTAATCACCCTTTCATCCGCATTACTTGCGACAGCAGCCGTAAGAGCACAATCTCCCAATGTAATATTTATATTGGCGGACGATTTAGGATATGGAGACATCTCAGCGTTCAATCCAGAATCTAAGATTCCTACTCCTAACATTGATAATCTAACTCAAGATGGGATTACTTTTACAGATGCCCACTCCTCTTCCGCCTTGTCAACACCGTCACGATATTCCATTCTCACCGGAAGATACCCTTGGCGAACAAAATTAAAAGAAGGTGTACTCGACGGTTACTCGCCTGCTATGATTACACCCGACCGTCGGACAATCGCCCAAATGTTTTCTGAAAATGGCTACAATACCGCCTGTATTGGAAAATGGCATTTAGGCTGGGATTGGGGATATCCTCAAAATGCGAAAAATAAGAAAGATGTAGACTTTTCATTACCTATAAAAAATGGTCCCACAGACCGAGGATTCGACTATTTTTATGGTATACCTTCTTCTCTTGACATAGCTCCTTATGTTTATGTAGAAAACAATAAAGTAACTGCTCTTCCCGACCATATCATTGAACCGCAGAAGGGACTCGGTTTAATGCACGGAGGAGTGGCAGGAGCCGGCTTTGATCCACAGGATTGTCTACCAAACATAATACGTCATAGTATAGACTATATTGACAAACAGCGTAACAGTAAAAAACCATTCTTCCTATATTTGCCTATTACAGCACCACACACACCAGTGTTGCCGTCAGACAAATATAAAGGTAAAACAACAATAGGAGCCTACGGAGATTTTGTAGTCATGATAGATGATATGGTACAACAAATCGTGGAAACATTGAAGAAAAATAACCAATTGGATAATACTATCATTATTTTTACTTCTGATAATGGCTGTGCTCCTTATATCGGCGTAAAAGAAATGGAAAAGCAAGGTCATTTTCCCAGTTATATTTACAGAGGATATAAAACAGATATTTACGAAGGAGGACACAGAATTCCTCTAATAGTATCTTGGAAAGGGAAGTTCTCGAATAAAATAAGTAATTCCCTTGTTTCTCTTACCGATTTCTATGCGACCTTTGCACAAATGGTCAATCATAAACTAAAAACTGAAGAGGCTGTAGATAGTTACAGTATGTGGCCTATATTAAGTAAAGAAGGGACTTCTACCCGAAAGGACCTTATTTATGAATCAGGGAAAGGATATTTGTCTCTACGCACACCACAACTTAAACTAGTTTTTAATGGAGGTTCAGGCGGATGGGGATACCCCAATAAGCCTGCTGATTTGGCCCAACTACCTCCAATGCAGCTATTTGATCTTGAAAAAGACCCATCAGAGAAAGAAAATATTATCCATGATAAACGCTATAAACAGGAAGTAAAAGAAATGACACGACTCATCAGAAAGTATGTAAAGGAAGGACGTTCCACACCAGGAACAGAAGTAGCGAATGATACTGAAGACAAGTGGAAGCAAGTAAATATTTTTATGCAATAATCATTTATAAAATAATAAAATCATGCATTACTTATTAGTGAATATTATTTGTGCATTAACTTTATCGAATGCCAGTCCCGACGTAGAAAGAGCACAGCAGACCCTAGATTCTCTTTACCAAAACTATGCAGCACCCAACACGTGTCTGTTACGTGAGAACTATCCTTTTAACCAAGACAATAAGGCAACTTATCTGGCATCAGAAGAACAAGCAAAAAGACGCAATGAATATTCCTACCTTTGGCCGTATTCGGGCACATTCTCTGCAGTAAATGCATTACTGGAGAGCACTGGAAATAAGAAGTATAAAAAACTTCTGGAAAACAAAGTACTACCAGGATTGGAAGAATACTTCGACACACGAAGAGAACCATTCGCTTACTCATCTTATATCAGCAGTCAACCTCTCTCCGATCGTTTTTATGATGACAACGTCTGGTTAGGTATCGATTTTACCGATTCTTATCGTATGACAGGAAAACAAGCTTATCTGGAGAAAGCTAAACTAATATGGAAGTTTATCCTTAGTGGTAAAGATGACGTACTTGGCGGAGGAATCTACTGGTGCGAACAAAAGAAGGAATCTAAAAATACTTGTTCTAATGCGCCGGGAGCCGTATTCGCTCTCAAGCTATTTCAGGCTACTCAAGATGACGCCTATTTAAAACAAGGAAAAGACTTATACGAGTGGACTAAAAAGAACCTGGAAGATCCAAAGGATCATCTATACTTTGACAACATCGCACTCAATAAGAAAATCGGTCGTGCCAAATTTGCCTACAACAGCGGGCAAATGATGCAAGCAGCTGCCCTACTCTACCAAATTACAAAACAGAGAAATTATCTGGAAGATGCTCAAAATATAGCAGAAGCATGTCATAAACACTTTTTCACTCATTTTACCTCTCCAAACGGGCAAACATTTCAATTACTGAAAAAAGGAAATATCTGGTTCACAGCAGTTATGCTTAGAGGCTTTATTGAACTTTATCAAATAGACCATAACAAGACCTATCTAACCGATTTCCAGAAAAGTCTTGATTACGCATGGCATCATGCCAGAGATGAACGGGGACTGTTCCATACAGATTGGAGTGGCACGGATAAAAACGAGAAAAAATGGCTCTTGACACAAGCTGCTTTCATAGAAATGTATGGAAGACTAGGCGGAATCGATTTGCAATAATCACTTTTAATAACCCTATTAAAACAATAGAGATATGAAGAAAAGAAACATCGGAATATGCATTATCACAACTACCCTATTAATGGGAGGCCATGCTAAAGCTACAGAACTTATCCTAGCTAAGGATCATACCAATGTGGTTAATCAAGCAGCTGAAATTGCCGCTTATAAAAGTAATCGTCCACCCGTAAACAAGCGTCTTTTTACATCAAAAGCCGTGGAAGCAGAAATCATCAGGGTGAAAAAGTTACTTACTAATCAAAAATTGGCATGGATGTTCGAGAATTGTTTTCCAAATACCCTCGAAACGACAGTCCATTATCGCACAACAAATGGCAAACCTGATACTTTTGTTTATACAGGTGATATTCATGCCATGTGGCTACGTGACTCCGGAGCACAGGTTTGGCCTTATATACAACTGGCCAGTAAAGATCCGGAATTGAAGAAAATGCTCGAAGGAGTGATCCGCAGACAATTTAAATGTATTAATATTGATCCGTACGCCAATGCTTTCAATGACGGAGCTGTGGGAGGAGAATGGATGTCCGACCTGACCGACATGAAACCTGAATTACATGAAAGAAAATGGGAAATAGATTCTCTATGTTACCCACTACGTCTGGCCTACCAATATTGGAAAGAGACCGGTGATGCCAGTATTTTTGATAGTGAATGGATACAAGCCATCACCAACATCCTGTCTACTTTTAAGGAGCAACAACGTAAGGAGGGAGTAGGACCTTATAAATTTCAACGCAAAACGGAACGTGCACTCGATACATTAAACAACAACGGTTTAGGTGCTCCTGTGAATCCTGTCGGACTAATTGTTTCAGCCTTCCGTCCATCTGACGATGCTACAACCTTGCAATTTCTCGTGCCGTCTAATTTCTTTGCTGTTTCTTCGTTAAAGAAAGCTGCTGAAATTCTGAATACTGTAAATCAAAATGCAGAAATGGCAAAACAATGTACAGATCTGGCAAAAGAAGTAGAGACTGCACTAAAAAAATATGCAACTTACAATCACCCTAAATATGGTACAATTTATGCTTTTGAGGTAGATGGTTTCGGAAATCATTTTTTAATGGATGATGCTAATGTACCAAGTTTATTGGCAATGCCTTATCTTGGCGATGTAGATATTAACGATCCTATCTATCAGAATACACGCCGTTTTGTATGGAGCAAGGATAATCCTTATTTCTTCAAAGGAAAAGCAGGAGAAGGAATTGGTGGTCCTCACATCGGCTATGACATGGTATGGCCTATGAGTATCATGATGAAAGCATTTACCAGTCAGGACGACCAGGAGATCAAGGAGTGTGTAAAAATGCTAATCAACACAGACGCAGGGACAGGCTTTATGCATGAATCTTTTCACAAAGATGATCCCAATAACTTCACCCGTGCTTGGTTTGCATGGCAAAATACCTTGTTCGGCGAACTAATTTTAAAGTTAATAAATGAAGGAAAAACTGATTTATTGAACAGCATCTAATAAAGCTGATTTATACAATTTTTCATTCAGGGCACTCTTCCATCAGAAGATGTGCCCTTTTTTAACACGTAAATTACTATTAACTTTGGCTAATTATCGCAAAGGAATTACCACATCTTCGGGTAATTCTTATCTTTGCAGTATACGATTCAAGGCAAAGAAACTATGTATAAAAACCTGTTAAGCTGGCTTACTGTTTTATTAGTGCTCCCATCATGTTCCGGCACATCACCTGCTATATCTGTGGTATGTGAAGAAAACAACGTAGGAAACTGTATTATCAAATGGGAAACAGCACCAATATTAAAAGGGCAGGTAAAAGTATACACTTCCACTTCTCCTGAAACTATTCCGGAAAATTCTCCCATTGCAATAACCAACATTTCCAGTGGTAAAATGACCATCGTAACCAATGATCCGTCCCAACGCTATTACTACTTGATGGTATTTAATAACAAATACCGAATCAAAGTGGCTACCCGCAACATTAATATCCCCGGCATACAGAATTTCCGTGATTTAGGAGGATATGAATCTGCCGGTACTGGCAAATCTCTTCGCTGGGGAATGATATACCGTTCCGCACAAATAGACAGCATTCCTCCCTGCTCACGCCAGGAACTTAAGAATATGGGGATACGGACAATCATAGACTTACGTTCTGAAAATGAACGCCACAACTACCCGCAATTGCATGATGATGAATTTAATATCATACATATCCCTATTCTCACAGGGAACATGGAAGAAATTCTGCAAGGAATTCAGGAAGAGAAGATAAAAAGTGACACTATTTATCGTTTGGTAGAACAAATGAATCGGGAATTAGTTATAAACTACCAAAAGGAATTCAAAAAGCTGTTCACCGTCCTTCTCGACCGTACTCATTATCCGGTTGTGATTCATTGTACATCCGGGAAAGGGCGTACAGGGGTCGTTTCCGCCTTATTGCTTGCCGCTCTTGGAGTCAACGAAGACGTCATTATGGAAGACTATCGTTTGAGTAATGACTATTTTAATATTCCCAAAGCTTCTCAATATGCATATAAGTTATCGGTCAATTCGCAAGAAGCCATTACAACCATCTACTCTGCAAAAGAAGATTTCCTGAACGCTGCCAAAGAACAGATTGAGGCTGAATACGGGAGCGTACAGACCTATCTGAAAAAGGGAATCGGACTTTCTGCAGAAGAAATTGAACAGTTACGCAGCATCTTATTAACTGATAATTAATAGTTGATAAGTGATAAAATAGGGTGGCGTCTATAATAATTATCTACTATCAATCATTCATTATCAACTAAATTAACTATCTTTGCAGCCGAAATAAAAGATATACAGAGATTTAATGAAGACATTTGAAGAGCTTGGCGTTT
>ERZ1106973.2160-NODE-2160-length-15773-cov-2.771472_pt1 | contig 15773 bp, 10 predicted proteins | sample MGYA00403686_ERZ1106973 | MGnify/ENA primary metagenome ERZ1106973 (study PRJEB35170, sample SAMEA104062408) | human gut metagenome | biome: human gut; feature: human-associated habitat; material: faeces | place: Denmark | collected 2012-11-06 ...
CCAGTATCCGAATACATATGCGCTATTCATGCTGATCTGCCTGGTCATTGCGGTAGATAAGCTGAATTGGGATAAGATAGATTGGCTCTGGTGTGCATACGCGGGAATCGCTGTATTTGGAATAATTATGAGCGGAAGCAGAACGGTTCTTCTGCTTATGCTGGTTCTGGGCGCCTGGTATTGTGTAAAAAGGAAACTGCCGGGGAAGGTTCTTCTGATGGCGGCCGGAGGATGTGCGGTGTTGGTCGTTCTTCTATGGATCACAGGAGTGGGAAAAGAGGTGCTGATCAGGGTGTTCAGCACGAATGGCAGTACATTCTGGGGACGATTACTGTACATGAAGGATGCGGCCGGAATGATTCTGACACATCCGTTCGGACTGGGATATTATGGATATCATTATCTGCAGACCTCCTGTCAGACAGGTGTATATTCAGTTGTGAGTGTACATAATGAATTGCTGCAATTGCTGCTTGATGTAGGAATCCTTCCGGCGATTCTATTTTACGGAATGCTGGTAAAATCCTGTATTTCCAAAAATGTGAGTGGGCGGAACAGGCTTTTGTTACTTATAGTGATATTGCACAGTTTATTTGATTACGACTTCCAGTTCCTGGTTATCGGAATGGTTGTGATACTGCTGCTGGAAGATGAAAATGTGAAAGAGATACCGATTTCCTGGTTTACAAGGATATGCAGTCTGTTTGCTGCGATCGGTGTGATGGCTGTCTCTTACAGGACGGGATTATCCGATTATTATTATATGAAGAATATGCCGCAAAAGGCATTGAAGACATATCAGGGGAACACAGAAGCAAGGATTGAATTGCTGAAAAAAGCGGATACGGTGAAAAAGATGAAAAGGATATCCGATAAAATCATTGAAGACAATTCGAAGGTTGCGGTTGCTTACAGTGCAAGAGCGCAGGTATGCTTTGCCGGAGGAGACATGGAAGGATATATAAAGAATAAGCTGATCGCGATACAGATTGCTCCGTATCAATATGAAGAATACGAGGATTATCTGGACACGTTAGCATATGCAGAAGGAGAATATCTAAAGGGCAAAGATACAAAAAGTGCACAGGAGTGTGTCAAACGTGCGAACACCATTCCGGGATTGTTAAACGATGTAAAAGAAAAGACGAGCAGCCTGGGATGGAAGATCAATGATACGCCGACGGTGTTGCTGTCGCATGAGAAGCTGGAACTGATAAAAGAAATGGAAAAGAAGATCAATGAATAAAAAAAGAGCAGTGGGAATAGGAATTGTCGGATGTGTATGCGTGGGGATTGCAATCGCAGGGAGCAGGATGGAGAATAAGGAGAATTCTGTTATCATAGATAAAGAAGGGAAAGTGATTGCAGAATTATATTATCATGACGGGAAACTGCAATATCAGTGTGATGATAAATACGATGCCTATGTCGATATAACGTGTAAAGATCTACTGAAGATCGTAGAGAACAAAGAACATCTCTCTGAAAAAAAAGCAGGGAAGAAAATAGTGGCGGATAAAATGAAGATTCATACGGCCCTGGAGGAAAAGACACTGGAGGCTATTCAGAAAGGACAGGAGAGTGTCGAAACTATCAGCGGAGATAATTTCGCAGCGTTGGTAAGTGACTACACAGGAAAGATAACCGCCTGCTACAGTGAGGGAGAGAACGGGATTGATTATGTGGATTATGCGACATACGCCGGATCGACGATAAAACCGTTGAGTGTATATGCACTGGGAATCGAACATGGACAGGTTACCTGGTCGTCTATGGGTGAAGACAGTCCATATACGAAAGTAAAAGATTCGGATGGAAATATGACAGACTGGCCACAGAATACAAAACCTTATACGAATCAGCCGGTTACCGTGGAGCAGGCACTCAAAGAATCGAATAATGCAATCGCAGTAAAAACACTGAAATTGTGTGGAGTAGAGGAGGCCTGCAGATTCCTGGACAGTGATCTGCAGATAGCTACCGGGAAAGAACAGAAAATTATGCAAAAAGAGGGAGAGGACAGTGTCCTTTCGAATATTGCACTGGGATATCTGAAAAACGGGGTTACAATGCGTGAACTGCAGAGCGCGTATCTGATGTTCGGGAATGGCGGAAAAAGATATGATCTGTATACGATCGAGAAGGTTCAGGTGAACGGGAGTGTGTACTATGAGTCTTGGGACAAGTCCGGGAAACAGGTGATAGTGGAGGAGACAGCGTACATTATGAATCGACTGCTGAAAGAAGTTGTATCCAAAGATGGAACAGGGAAAGCAGCAGCGCTCAAGAATGTGGAAGTCTGTGGAAAGACAGGGACGAGCCGGGATTATAAAGATAACTGGTTTGTAGGAATGACACCGGAATACTCCTGCACAGTGTGGTATGAAGAAAAAAGCCCGGAGGCTTACATAGAAAATGAATCTCCGGTTATTTTCCACAATATATTGAAGAATATGAAGATCGATACACAGAAGGAATTCCCGGATTGCAAAAATGTAGTAAAGATGAAGTATTGCAAGAAAACAGGGCTTATAGCGAATGAACATTGTGCAGAAACTGCGGACGGATACTATAATGTCAAGAATGTTCCGGATGTATGCACTTGTGAATAGAGTGTACTTTTGAAGGAGGTGATGGAAAGAAGAGCAGGTAATCAAGAAAGAAGGAGGAAAGAGGAATGATTACAAAAGCGGAAAGACGAATTGTGGCAATTGTGATGGCTGCAATGACTTGTACTGCGACGGTATCGACAACAGGATTGGCTGTCTATGCAGAAGATAATCCTGCTTCAGTCGAAAGTGTTGAAAGTGGAAAGCAGTATGAGACAACGGTAGAGTCTGCGAAGAATATTCAGAAATACCGCTTCTCGCCGGAAGAGACAGGAACATATCGCTTCTACTCGACCGGAATTGAAGATACCTACGGTTATGTCTATGACGCAGATCAGAATATGATCGCTTCGGACAATGACAGCGGAGAAGGGTTAAACTTCAGTATTGATATGGAGCTGAAAGCCGGAGAAGAGTATTATCTGGCAGCAGGATATTTCCTGGATGATCAGACCGGAAAGATTTCATGGACGGTTGAGCAGGAAGATACAGAGAGTCGGCAAGTCGATAGCAAAGAAGCGGATGATCAGAATGACAGCAAGGCTGCAACAGAAGATCAGACAGCAGTGCAGAGTAAAGCGGATGCAGAACAGATAGCAGTGCAGAATGGGACCGGTTCGGAACAGAGCTATGACTATGCAGTGTTGGGAGACGGAACGGTTGAGATTACAGGATACAAGGGAAATGATAAGAATCTTACAATCCCAGATACACTGGCGAATAAAAAGGTCAGTGCGATAGGAAAAGAAGCATTTTTCGAAAATAATACGATAGAAAGTGCTACCATTCCGAAGAGTGTAACCTCTCTGCAATACCAGTCATTTGCATCTTGTAAGAATCTGAAGAACATCACGTTTGCTTCTGGAAGTGAATTGGGAAAGATTGAAGATGCCGTATTCTATGATGACAGCAAGCTGGAAAAAATTACATGTCCTCAGAAATTACAGAGCATCGGAGAAAATGCGTTTGGTGGCTGTGGAAGTCTTGCAGAAGTAGAACTGAATGATGGACTGAAAGAAATCGGCGTTCTGGCATTTTGCGGAAGTGGAATACGATCAATTGATATTAAGGATAGCGTGACGAATCTGGAACAATATGCTTTTTATTATTGTAAAGATCTACAGAATGTAAGACTCGGAAAAGGAATAAAAGAAATCAAAGACTACACGTTCAATTCTTGTTCCAAGTTAAAAACCATAAAGATTCCGGAGAATGTAACAAGCATTGGCCAATTTGCATTTGAAAGAAGTGGACTTACAACGATCGACATTCCTGATACGGTAACAAGTATAGGAGAGGTAGCATTTGGAGATTGTAAGAATTTACAAGATGTTACGATCGGTAATGGAATGGCATATGTGTCTGAATCAGCATTCTGGAATTCAGGTATTACAAATGTAAAAATTGGTAACCATGTAAAATCTTTGCATAATTATGCTTTTGAGGAGTGCAAAAATCTGAAACAGATCAGTATCCCGGAGAATGTCACGGAGATTCAGTATGCAGTATTCAGAGGATGTGAATCGTTAGAGAAAATTGACATTCCGGACACCATAGAAAAGATTGGCGGTAACAGTTTCAAATGGACGAAATGGTATGCCAATCAGAAAGACGGAGTAGTATATGCCGGAAAGGTTCTGTATAACTATAAAGGAACTATGCCAAAAGGCACTACGGTTACTGTAAAAGCAGGAACAAAGGGAATCTCAAGTTTTGCATTTGCGGACGAAGAGAATCTGAAAGCAATTATTATTCCGGATGGCGTGACGAATATCGGAGATTATGCATTCCACAACTGTCCGTCTATGACGACAATTTCTATTCCGGACAGTGTGAAGGAAATTGGAGAATTTGCCATTGGATATAAAGAGGTAGCAGACGAAACACAGGGTGAACACTATTCGTCAGACTATGCAACATTTGGATACCATACGGTTATTCCGGGATTTGTAATCTATGGAGAAGCCGGTTCGGAAGCAGAGCGATATGCAGCACAGCATAGCATTGAGTTTGAGAAGAACGTACATACGGTTATTTTCAAAGACGGAGATACGGTCATATCTACACAACAGGTGGTATCCGGAGAAGATGCAACAGCGCCGGATCTGCAGACAGAAGGATATACGTTAACCGGATGGTCCGGAGATTATACGAACGTAAAGGCAGACATTACAGTTACTGCACAGTGGGCTGCAAAGAACGGATGGACAAAGCAGGATGGTAAATGGTATTACTATCAGAATGGTAAAAAGCAGAAAAATACATGGATCCAGGATAATGGAAACTATTATTATGTAGATGAATCGGGAGCAATGCTGACAGATGCATGGATCGGTGATTATTATGTAGATGCTAACGGTGTGTGGGTCAAAAATTACAGACCGGCCAAATGGATGCAGACAAACGGACGCTGGTGGTACCGCAATGTTGATGGAAGTTATCCAAAGAATTGCTGGATGAAGATCTCTGATGAATGGTACAGATTTGACCAGAATGGCTATATGCTAACTGGTTGGTGTATCGTTGGAAACCAGTGGTATTATATGAATCCTTCGGGAGTGATGCAGACGAAATGGCAGATAATCAGAGGAACCTGGTATTACTTTAATGCCGGTGGAACGATGATAACAGGCTGGCAGAATATCGATGATAACTGGTATTATATGGATAACTCAGGAGCGATGGCAGCCGGAAGATGGATTGGCAATTATTATGTAGAGGCCAACGGTGTGATGGCTACTAATAAATGGATTGGTAACTATTATGTGGACAATACCGGATGCTGGACAAAGACCAGAGTGACAGCACAGTGGATGGTCAGCGGAAATCGTTGGTGGTATCGCCATTCCGATGGAAGTTATGCATGCAACGGATGGGAGAACATCGGGGAAAATGATTACCTCTTTGATGCAAACGGCTGGATGCTGACAGGCTGGCAGATCGTTAACGGAAAATGGTATTACCTGGAAAGCTCCGGTGCGAAAGCAACGAATAAGTGGGTAAACGGTAATTATTATGTTGATGTCGACGGAGTTTGGAATCCTGACAAAAAATAAATAAGAAGTTACTGAAAAATGGTGCTGGGCATAAGACCCAACACCATTTTTGTCTACAGTCTCTCGGAAGCGGAACTAACAAATCAATGCTTTTCTGCCGTTGCCACTCCATTTTCATCAAAATTATAAATCACACCATCAATCTTGTAACGAGTACTTACCAGCATAAATCCATGTGACATATAATGCTGCTGACCATCAATCTCGATCCAGCCGGTATGATCCGGGTCCTGACGTCCCTGTTCGTCAAAGAAATAATCGGCAGTCTTCCCTGTTCTCTTATCTACTGATTGCTGGTATCCTGTCAACATGACACCGTTTTCGTCAAATCCATACAAATATCCATCAATCTTACGAAATGCGATGGATTCATATCTATCCGGATAACTTTTGGCAACATAGCCATAATCACCTGTCCAATAGGTTTTTCCGTCTACTGTAAGCCATTTCTTATGTAACTTTCCATCCGGATCGAAATACAGAAAGTCAATACAGTCAGAATTATCATCGGCCCATTTGTTAATCTCTTTATACCAGCCGGTGTGCATACTTCCATCTGAATTGAAACAATATTCCTCATCATCAATGGTCCGGCGACCTGTAACCATATATCCATTCGATTCATCAAAATAATACATCGTATGATTCAATTCTTTCCAGCCTTTTGCAGGAGCTCCCGTATCAGGATCAAAATAATACCATAAGCCATGCGCTACCCAGCCGGTCTGCATCTTTCCGTCGGCAGCGAAACTGTAATAGGTACCGTTGATCTGGAACATTCCATCTAGACACATTGCCCCATATAGTTTTTCTCTGTTTTCTCTGAAATAATACCAGGCTCCACCGATTTTTTTCCAACCGGTTACCATATAGCCTGATCCATCAAAGTAGTACCACCAATCCCTGTTTCCGGCATCAAGAAGCATCCACTCATTCGCAGGATAGCTTCCGTCTTTTCTGCGGTACCATCGTTTTCCATTCTTTTCTTCAATCCACTGCGCCGGACGATAATTCTGCTGCCATACTCCGTTGGAATCAACATAATAATCCTCAATCCAGGTATCGTGCTGCATTGCACCGCCGGAAGTAAAATAATACCAGTTTCCGCTGATCTGTGCCCATTGATTCTCCATCATACTTCCATCTGACCGCAGATAATACCATGTGCTTCCGATCTTCTGCCATCCGGTAGCCATTGCGCCGCTGTCGCCAAGGTAATACCAGGCTCCGCTGATCTTTTCCCAGCCGGTTGCCATCTCACCACCGGATTTTAAGTAGTACCAGATTCCGTTGAGTGTTAGCCAGCCGGTCTGCATGTAACCGTTGGAGTCAAGGTGATACCATTGTTCGTTGATCATCTTCCACTGTTTTTTCGGATAGCTTCCATCTGCATTTTGATACCACCAGCCAGTGCTATCCTTCTTCCACTGGCCCGTTGTCAGTGCCTGTATGGAGATTTGCTGACTGGTATCACTTCCCGGTATCTTTTCCGCTAGTATCGCCATCGTTGTCTGAATACACATTGTCGTACAAGTCAGAACTGCAAAACTTTTCTTTAAGTACTTCTTCATGTCATTTCCTCCATATAAATTGTATAGCTTTGTTTTGCTATATTACACAAGGATTGCAAGCAGTTACCGGAAAGGTTTTTTAGTTTGAAAAATGAAAAAATAAAAATATTGTTAAAAGTAAGAAAAAGCAGTATTCTATGATAGAATAAAAAACGAAATTTACAGACGAGGTGAAAAGTATTCGCAAAAAAGCTGTCAGAATCATGCTGCTTTTTGCATGGACACTATTCTTTCTACACATAGATACCTATGCGGCATCTGGCAACACAACAAGAATTCATTTTATATCACTGTACGGGGCATCGGATGCAATTTTGCTGGAGAGTAACGGTCATTTCGGAATGGTCGACTCCGGAGAAGACTGGGATTATCCGAGTGGTTCTACGGGAAGTAAATATCCATATCGATATGGAATTACAACGAATGAAGGATATGAGCAGCAGGTTATTCACTATTTGAAACAACTTGGTGTGGAAAAGCTGGATTTTTACATTGCAACGCATGCGCACAGTGATCACATCGGATCTGGATCCGGTAGACGGAGATACGGAGAAGATTGCCGAACAGGTAAAGAGAGTAAAGATAGACTTGTTAAAATTGCCGCACCATGGGATGGGATTATAACAATCCATCGGATTTCCTGACTTCTCTAAATCCGAAAACAGCCGTTATGACAGGGCCGTCATCATGGTTTAATACGAGAATGAGAGCGTGTATTCCGAATACAAATGTGTATTCGACGATGTCTGATTCGGCGGCAGTGGTGGCGGATTTTTCTTTTTATGGAATTGCTACGGAATATGTAAAGACAGAAAGTGAATGGGTCCTGCTGGACGGAACCTATTATTATTTTGACTCGAACGGGCGTGTGACAACAGGATGGGGCTATATTGGTAATGCCTGGTATTATTTCGATGAAAAAGGAGAGATGCAGTGTGGCTGGCAGAAGATTGGTGGTAGCTGGTATTTCTTCGAGGTGAGCGGTGCAATGGATCACGATATGTGGATTCAAGGCGTATGCTACCTGAAGTCAAGCGGTGCGATGGATGTCTCGGAATGGGTAGATTATAATCGATATTATGTAGATGAACGGGGGATCTGGGCTCCTTAGAGCGAAAAAAAGAACAGAGACGGGAAACAGCAGTTGTATGGCTGTAATCCCGGCCTCTGTTCTTTTTATATTTTTATTCGTTTTTCATTTCCTGCAAATATTTTTTTGCATCTTTCAGAAAACTGAGTGCTATCATTACGATGACGGCACCAATCGGAAAGGCTGCGACGATGCTGACCGATTGCAGATTGCTCATAGAACTTTCAGCAAATAACAGTGCGATCGGAAGTAAGATAAGTAGGATACACCACATAAGCTGAATTCCTTTGTTTGGTTGTTCCCCGTCTTCCAGAGTATGATAGCTATAGCAGGAAGCGGTTAATGCGATAGAATCAAAGGAGGTGGCGTAAAAAGCGATCATTGTGAGCAATACGACGACCATGATAACCGGAGCGCAAGGCAAGGTCTTGATGATACTTACGATCATGCCATACAGATCACCGTTGTCGAGATACTGCTTAATGAAATCTGCTTTTTCAGTTACCTGCATTCCCATAGAATAATTTCCAAGGACGATAAAGCTTGTCAATGTAGAACCTACACCGAATACGTATCCGCCAAGAATAGTCTGACGTACGGTTCTTCCGCGTGAGATACTTCCGATAAAGAATGGGGCTGCAACACACCATACCATCCAGTAAGCCCAGTAATAGATCGTCCAGTTCTGCGGAAAATTAGAAGTACGCAACGGATCGGTGAAAGTGGACAGATCGATAAAGTTCTGCATCATCCGGCCGAGAGAAGAGAATCCTGTCTCGATAATGTAGCGGGTCTCACCACCGAATAATAATACGAATGCGATCAGACCAAAGAACATGTAGATGCAGATATTGGCTAATTTGCTGATTCCCTTGAATCCGTGCAGTAAAGAATAAGTATATACGGCGCATGTAATCAGAAGAATGATAATATTGATAACGGTTCTGCTGACTGTAATATGAAAGAGCTCGCCGATGATGGTTGCCATCAGTGGAGTGGCTACGCTGAATGTAGTTGCGGTACCGGCAAGCAGTGCGAATACTGCCAACAGATCGATGATACGTCCGGCTAAGCCATCGGTGTGTTTCCCGAGGATCGGACGGCAGGCTTCGGAGTATTTCTGACGATTTCTTTTTCTGACATGAAGCATGAAACCGAAAGCGACTGCCAGCACCAGATAGAATCCCCAAGGGATAAAGCTCCAGTGGAAGAGCGGATATACACCGGCCCAGTCCTGGATACTTCCCATTTCTTTAATATGCGGATCGGTAGCATAGAGTACCCATTCGGAGAATGAGTAGAATAAGATGTCAGCTGCAAGTCCGCAGGTGAACATCATAGATCCCCATGCAAAGAAAGAATACTTTGGCTTTTCGTCGGGTTCGCCGAGAACGATGTTACCATATCTGGAACCGGCTATGTACAGGGACAGGATAAAGATTCCAAGACCGATGACCAGATAGTAAGTGCCGAAAGTGTCGCCGAAGAAGAACCGGATCTGGCTTAATACTGCATTGGATTGTTTCGGCAGGAAGAAGAAGAGGATGCAAAGTGCGATGACGATGCCTAGCGGAAGCAGTGTGATCATCCAGTCTATTTTTCCTTGTGATTTTTTTGTGTTCATATTATTGCGCCTCCATATATTGTTGGTAGCTGGAATCCAGGGCGGCCAGCTCGCTTAGATTGTCAATTTCTATAATATCGTCTTTCTTCATCGGATAGATTCCCAGATGGTATTCTCCCGGATAACAGAACATGGCGATATCATCCCAGTAGATCTGACGGTTTTTGTTTTGCTCAAATTCGATTTCCAGATGTTGTCTTAGTTTTCTGCCGTCTTCGACGGACCAGCGTGAGATGCTGTAGAGCTGCCAGCCACCTGTTCCGCCGGTCCGGCTGCAGGAGGTTACGACTCCGTCTTTGACAGTCATGAGCCACTCATCGGTCTGCGAATCGGTCCAGACGCAGTTATAACCGGAACGCTCGAAGGAAGGATCCAGAATCTTGTCATGGTAGATTATCTGATCTCCGTCGAGAATCATTACATCTTCCAGATGCTCGCGTGCAACATAAAGAGAAGAGATGTTATTACAGGTGTCATAATAAGGGTTCTCGATGATCTTCACACCGGGATACTGTGTTTCCAATGCATAGAACTGTTCTTTCAGATATCCTGCAACGATGTAGATTTCCTGAATACCATTGTGATGTAATCCCTGAATTACCGTATCGATCATACGCATCCCGTTTACTTTGACGAGAGGTTTTGGGGTTGTTAATGTGACAGGCTGCATTCTGGAACCGAATCCGGCAGCCATGATAATTGCTCTTTTTACAGTGTGCATGATTTGATGCTCCTTAGCTTGAATGTTTTATTTGGTAATGTTGTTTAATTCATTTTGTACAATGCGGTAATATTCTTTGGCGTATCGGTACTGACGCAGAGAATATTCGCCGAAATCGACACCGAGATGTCTTTTATACTCGCACCAGTTGCTCCAGAGAAGTCCGGCAGAGGCAATGTAACAATAGATCTTGATACGGATAGCGTCTGGACATCCTTCTGTAAAATACAGAGAGATCAGCTGATCCACCTGCTCCTTGTTATAAAGTGAATAGATACAGAACATGGCGATGTCCAGATGGGGATCCTGCATTCCGGCATATTCCCAGTCGATCAGGCGGATATCTTCGTTACCGTCGGTATCAGTCGTAAATAAGAAATTATCAGGAACGGCATCTATATGGGTGAGAACATCTTCTGATTTGTATCGCTCTATATAAGATTGCAGTGAAAATACATTCTCTTTTGTTTTCTGATAATCCCGATATGCGGAACTGCGCCCGTTCCATAGTTTTTCATAAAAATCGATCTGGCCAAACAGATCAAAACGGTGATCCACCTTTAATTTCATCTCATGAAACTGTCTCAGACGATGCATACATTTTTGAATATCGTCTAAGTTGTGTGGATCACATACACGGGCGTGATTCAGAAAACGAGTAATTTTGTATCCGTTTTCCGGATTGATGTATTCGATGTGATCACATAAGTGCTTATCGCGGATGATCTGGTATACCTGTGCTTCTTCGCGGCGATTGATGAGCTGATCGGTTCCCTCGCCGGGAATACGCATGATATGCTTGCAACCATTGCAGTCGAACAGGAAAGAACGGTTGGTCATGCCTTTTTTCAGAACCGTGATGTTTGATATGTCTTCCGGATGTGTGTGGAGTGCTTCGGCAGCAATTTCAAGAACATCAGACTGCAAATGATTGGAATTGCTGTCCAGTTCCCGGAGCTGTTCGAATGTATTAATCTCTACGATATTAGCGGCATGCACGACTTTTGCAGGAATGATCATTTTACCTTTTTCGTACAGTGTTTCCTCCCAAAATTTATCAGCATATGCCGGATCTTTGTCATATCTTTCCAGCCGTTCCTGAATGATCTTGGCATCTTTACTGAGAAGATAACTGATGCCGACCATCGAGTTGCCCCCGGAAGAAGCAGAGATCGTAGTCAGTTCCAGCTTACGGTTTACACGGACCGAACTGTCGTTATCTACCAGATCACTGACCATGTACCAGGAATAAAGTTCGTGCCTGCGGAATGGACTTTGATCACACCAGATATCGCATGGAATCACATATGCATTTGACAAATGTTCTCTCGCAAGATACAGAGAGTGGAGATTATTCTTTTCCGCATAGTCCGGATTCACGATCAGCTCTACACTGTAATCATCCATGAGATATTCGTATTGTTCTTTCATGAAGCCGACGACGATGTAGATTTCGTGAATGCCGGCAGCATGTAGCTGCCGGATCTGACGCTCGATCAATGGTTCGCCGTGTACCTCAAGAAGCCCCTTTGGTGCTTCTGTATTGATCGGAACCATCCGCATCCCGAAGCCGGCAGCGAGAATAATGGCTCTTTTTGGGGAAGCCTCTGTGAGTTCCCGGAGGGCTTTCAGCGTTGGCTGGATGGATTCGTCCAGATAACCTTCGGCAATCAATGTCTTGATAGAACGATTGACAATTCCAAGGGAATGACCGGAGTCCTCTGCCAGTGTTCTTTGATTTGTATATGTATTGGATAATATTAAGTTCAAAATATCACACTCTTGCGTGTTCATGTACTGCACCACCTTATAATTTTGTGAACATATGGATATTATACAGTTTGGAAAGGCATGTGTCAATAAGAAATGTAACTCTAAATGGTTTTTGCCAGGTTTTGGTGTTCGCTCTGGTAAAGAAATACAAGATATGATATAATCAATCGGTATGAGTAATGAGTAGGAGAGTAATGAATGCAGACCGAGAGGAATATAGGAAGAGATTTGTTGAAGATTGTATCTATGCTGATGATTGTAACATTACATATGCTAGGTCATGGAGGTGTACTGGATGATATGCCGCCCATGTCTCGATGCTATCAGGTAGCATGGTTAATTGAAATCGCATGTTATGGAGCAGTGAATTGTTATGCATTGGCAAGTGGCTTTCTGACTGCACGGTGTAACATTCGTAAGCTCATGGAATTGTGGTTACAAGTTATGTTTTATAGTTTAATGATTACGATTGTTATGGACTGTACAGTGTTACATGGAACGATTTCAAGAGAAGAGTGGATTTATTCATTTTTTCCTGTTACATCAGGAAAAAACTGGTATGTTACAGCTTATTTTGGAATGATGTGTCTGATACCGATGATACGGTTGGCGATGGACTATATTGACCAGAGAATATATAAGCGCATGCTGATTGGAATATTTGCAATATATATTGCTCTACCGACTCTGGTCAGTTATTTGTTGCAGGGTTCATACTATCCGGATCCTTTTAATGTGAATCGAGGATATTCATCCTTGTGGTTATGTATCATGTACCTGTTTGGGGCATATATACGTAAATATTTCAATTACCATGCAGTTAAGAAAAGATTGTCTTTGTCAGTTTTTGGATGCATGGTGCTTCTTACATTTTTGAGTAAGATTATAATGGAAAAAGTTGGCAATACAGAGAATGCAAATGTGTTGGTTGATTATACATCTCCGACAATTGTTCTTGGAAGTATTGCGCTGTTGATATTTTTTGTAAATATCAGAGTTGACAGTATAAAGCTTAAACAGGTGATCACGATTTTATCAGGTGTGACATTAGGAGTGTATCTGATTCATGATAATGGTTTGATCCGGAATGAAGTAGTAGCGCATTTGTTTGAAGATGAATTGAAAAATGGTATGTATAAATGGGCATTAGTTAAATTAATTATAGTAGTGCCAGCCGTATATGTGATTTGCAGCCTGGTGGATTTGATTCGAAGTAAGGTATTTGATTGTGTGAAACGAGTTGCTGCAAGATTTTGTGTGGAATAAAATAATGGAGAAGAAAGAATGCAATCGATAAAAAATCAACCGACAGAAAAGGAAATATATATATGGAACATTACGGGAAGTATGGCAAATGCGTTACTTTCTGTTGTTGCATTAATGCTGGTAACCAGAATGCTTAACAAAGAAGATACGGATATCTTCAGTATCGCATGGTCGATCAGTCAGCTGATGGTTACAATTGGAACATTTCAGATCAGAGTATATCAGGCAACAGACATAAAGCAAACGTTTCAGTTTAAACAATATTGCGTATTCAGGTTCCTGACAGTTGTGGCAATGTTGATAAGTAGTGCTGTTTATATAAGAATGTGTGGGTATGTAGATTATAAAGCGCAGATAGTAATGATTGTCTGTGCATATAGAGCTGTGGATTCAATTGCTGACGTGTATGAAGGTTGGTTTCAGCAAAAAGAGAGACTGGACCTGGCGGGTAAGGCGCTTACATACAGAATTGTCTTTTCAAGTATTGTATTTGGTGTGATATTGGTTAATACACACAATCTTCTGTATGCTTGCTGGAGTCTCGTAATTATATATGTAATATGTTTCTTTGCATTTGATGTGAGCTATCAGAAACGTGTTGCGGCTCTGAAATCAAGTGGCAATTTAGGAAAGAATGTGAAATGGATCGTTGCCCTTTTTCGAGAAGGTCTTCCATTGTTTGTAAATGCATTTATTATCATGTCTATTATGAATACGCCTAAGATGGTGATTGATACGGCGATACAGGATGGAAGGATTGAACAGGGGGCACAAACGGTATTTAATATTCTTTTTATGCCGGCATCTGTATTGTCATTGGCGTATATCGTGTTCAGACCGTTGATTACACAGATGGCGATTGTATGGGGAGATAAAAAGTATCGTGAGTTCATTAAAATATTAGGAAGAATCTTGCTGTGCCTGTTCGGAATGGCAATTGTGCTGATCATCGGAAGTGCGATTTTGGGGATTCCGGTGCTTTCTGTTATTTATGGAATGAACCTTGATAAATATAAGAGTCAGTTGCTGCTGATTATTGTCGGCGGATGCTGCTATACATTTGCGGCGGTTCTGGATAATGCATTGGTCGTTATCCGCAAGCAATATCTTCTGATCGTTTCTTATATTGTGTCATGGATATACATAAAGGTTGTGGCAGAACCATTTGTGAATAAATGGAAATTGTTTGGGGCGTCCATGGGATATACCACGGCGATGCTTATATTTTTGGTAGTAACGGCAATGATATTTGTAATTTGTTTCTATATGGAAACACATAAAGAGAGAGGGAAAAAGAGTGAAAAAATACAGTAGGTCAAAACAATACGATGAAATAGTTCTGAAAAAGCTGCATGGTGTTCAGGTGGAAATGCTACATGACTTTGCGCAAGTATGTGAGAAATATAAACTACCATATTTTGCGGTATATGGCACAGCCATCGGTGCAGTCAGACATGCCGGATTTATTCCGTGGGATGATGATATAGATGTCGGGATGCTAAGAGTGGATTATGATAAATTCATGGAAATATTCTCAAAGGAGATGTCTGATAAATATAATCTGCTGACACCGCAGATAGATGGACGATATAGCTGTACTGTAACACATATCCAAAGAAAAAATACGAAATTTGTGTCAGAGGTAACACAGAATTTAAAATGTGAACAGTGCATTTTCATGGACATCTTCCCTTTTGACTATGTGCCACGGGACAGAAAAAAACAGGTTGCACAGAGTAGAAAAGCAAATATACTTGGAAAGTTGTTGTTCCTATCCGGCAATCCGAATCCTATTATTGACTACGACGGAATAAAAGGAGAGATTATGAGTCTGGGATGTCGGTTGGTTTATGTTGCATTGAAACTTTTGAGGATAAAACCTTCTTGGATTTATAAGAAATATGTAGACAATGCTACAAAGTATAATAAAAGTGATGAGAAAGGAAGATATGTAACGTCTTATGAATATGTGGGAAGTTTGAAAGATAAGATTGCTGCGAAGGATATCTTTCCGTTGAAGAAAGTTCCGTTTGAAAACACAGAGATAAACATTCCGAATAATA
>ERZ1106973.2164-NODE-2164-length-15748-cov-2.594087_pt1 | contig 15748 bp, 7 predicted proteins | sample MGYA00403686_ERZ1106973 | MGnify/ENA primary metagenome ERZ1106973 (study PRJEB35170, sample SAMEA104062408) | human gut metagenome | biome: human gut; feature: human-associated habitat; material: faeces | place: Denmark | collected 2012-11-06 ...
CGCAAGAAATAGGAAAAAAGCAGCTGACTGGTGCATAGAAAATCAGTCAGCTGCGCTGTAGATCTGCCTTATGTATTTCCGATGCGAAAGCAAACTTTCGCGTTCCGGGATAGAGCCTTCAGCCCCTATTACCGCGCCTTTTTCTTTTCCCCATCCAGGGTCTTGAAGTGGAGAAAACGCAGCTCCGGGTGCCCCTGGTGCAGGAGAAAAGCGTCCATCAGGCGGCAGGTGCGGCGGAGCCATGCGCGACAGCAGGAGGGCGTCTGTCCCCGGCACGCCTGCTGATACCGCTCCAGCAGGCGCAGGACCAGAAAATCGGTCCGCTCGCCAAAGCGGCTCTCGTGCTGCTCATCAAGCGGGCAATATCCAAGGGTCTCCAATCCCTGGTCCAGGAGGGAGCGGGAGACAAAGGGGGCGGACAGCAAAAACAGGTGGCGCAGCATCGTCTTTCTGGGGATCTCCCCCAGGAGAAAGCGCAGACGCTGAAACTCATTGACGTAGTTTGCGCTGTTGAGGTGGCTGGTCCCGTCCAGTTTGTTTTTGGTATCCACATACTGCCGGGCGTCCTGGACATAGCAGTGGCGCAGATATTCCCCCGGTTTTTCCCAGGGGATATTCAGTCGCTCCAGTTCCAGCGGGTGGACCGCGGCCAGGTATTGGGTCTCCAGAGCTTCCAAATAGCTTCTGCGCCGGCGGTAGACCGGGTCCTGATGGTCGGTGGGAGAGAAAATCCGATCAGCGCTGTCGTAGTAGCCCTGCAGGAGGAAGGCGGTGTCTGCCTCATCCAGCGCCAGAGCCCGCCCCAGGGCCAGGCATTGCTCCCGGCTCTGGGGTTTGTGCCGCCCGGTGCGCCAGTATCGAATGGATAGCTGCTCGGTACTTTTTTCCGGCGGCCGCCCGTACAGCCGGGCAAAGACCAGCCGGTCCAGCGCGCCCCGCCCGCTTAGATTTTGGGAGCGGGCCACGTCCTCAAATCGCTCCCGAATCCAGACCGTCTCCCGGGACTCCCGCCCGAGTTCCGTGCAGAGGGCCAGCGTTTCTTCCAGCCAATTTAAGGTATCTTTTTGCTCCTGTTCCATTCTGCTCCTCCCGGTTCAAAGGGATGCTTCCTTTTTCCGAAGCACCTCATACCATTGTGTCTGACGGGGATAATATTGGGCCAGCTTCCCCAGAATTTGACGGTACAGCGCTCTGGCTGGCTCTGTCTCTCCGGCGGCAGCCCAGGCGTCTGCCAAAATTTCCTGGCAGCTCAAGGTTTCTTTGGCGGTCTCACCCCGCAAGGCCTGGGTGACCGCCATACAGTGACGGGCAAGCTCCATGGCCGCCTGGGACGCGCCCTGTTGGAGCAGGATCTCCGCCCGGAGAAGGTCCACCTCTACGCCGAAGTGCTGCTGCTCCCGGAATGGCTCCGCGCCGAAATCCTTCCGCAGCTTCCTGCACACCTCCAGAGCCTGCCGGGAATCCTTTTGGCAGGCCAGCAGTTTGGCCTGTTCCAGATGCAGAAAATACCCGGTTTTTCGGTGTGGGAGGGGGAGGGTACCAACCAGTGCTTCATACCGACCGAAGGCCTCCAGAGCTTCCCGGCAGTAGTTCGACGCCGAAGCGTACCTTCCTTCGTGGCGGTCGTTGCGGCACATTTTGTGGGCCGCCTGGGCCAGACGGTAGAAATAGAGGGCATTGTAGGGCTTGCAGGTCCGCAGGATATCCAACGCCTTTTGATACCACAGTTTGGCGCTGGAGAATTGCATGCCATTGTGGTATACCGCCCCCACCCGCATGGCGATGCTGCCCGTGACCTGATGTACTGCCCCGTAGGACTCCTCGCAGCTGTGGTAGAGTCGGAGCATGTATTGCAGGGATTCCCCAAAATATCCCCCCATCCACAAAACGGTGGCAAAAACGTCGTAGCTGTCGGCCAGCCAGGCCCGGGGCGTGGGCCAGGCGTCCAGTAGAGCGAAGCAGACGGGAATAGCTTTGACCACCTCTCCGTAGGGCTCGTCCCAGATATGGGCATATTCTTCCTGCATTCCACGCAGAAACCGGCGGCAGTTTTCCGGAGTAGGGGGATAGCAGCTCCAGACACTCTCCGCAATCACGGGGTGGAGTCCGCACATAGCTTCCCCATTTTGCTGCCGGGCCCATACCAAGGACATGGCACACAGACGCTCCAGGGTGGAGGACTTTAGCCCCGATGCCCGAAGGAAACGCTTAACTTCCAAGCCGCCTGCGGGCAGCAGTGCCAGGCAGCGCAGAGCACGGATATCGGTCTGGCTCAGCGGGGTTCTGCGGATAAAGTAGCGGGTCAGATCGCCGTTTCCGGCAGAGAGCGCGGGAATCTGGTCTGGATTACACACCGCCAGACGCATCAAAAGGGGATTGCCCTGCACTGCGGCACAGAACGTGTCAAGCTGTTGGCGTTGTTCAGGCGTCGAAGGGGGCTGGCCGCAGCAGTGGTAAAACGCCTGCCAATACCTGCGGTCCAGGGGGGACAGGGGATAGGCCGTCACAGGCCAGTCGGCCCCACATACCCGCCCGGTCATCAGCAGAGTGCAGGGCAGCTGCCACAGCAGAGAGAACACGCGATCCTTGGGCTGCTTGATGTCATCCAAAATCAGCAGCACCCGCTGCTGTTCCAAAAGCTCGGTGAACACCTGCCACTTTTTCCGGAAGTACTGGGCCTGATCGGCGTACTGTCCGGAATGCCAGGACAGGTTTTCAATGGTCAGTTCCCCATCATCACAGAAGGTATGAGTCAGGTCTTGGTGAACATTCAGCCACAGCACCGTGTCGTAGGCTTCGGCAAACCGGGTGGCGTAGGCCCGGGCCAGGGTGGTCTTGCCCAGGCCGCCCATGCCGTGGAGCAGCACCCTGCCGGGACCGCTCCCGCCAGCCAGCTGCCGGTGGAGTTCCTCCAGTTCCTCCTCGCGCCCCACAAACTGCTCCGGGGGAGCAATGGGATTGGGATGGAGTGCGTGGGTGCGGGCCTTTCGGTAGGCGTCATGCTGCTCCTTCCAGAGGGCCACCGCCCGCTGCTGTGTCTCCCGATTGGAAAACCCAGGGGGCGTGTCGGGATACCGGCTTTGCAGTACGATTTGGTTCCAGCTCCAGATGAGTTCCCGGTCCAGGCCCAAAGCTAACCCCTCTTGGGGAGAAAGCAGTCGATCCGTGCGTAAGCCCTCCGGCCAGATGGGATCAGCCTTCATTTCCATCCCCTCCTCTCACGGCCCGGCGAAACAGTGTGTGTCCCAAAAGAGCGGAGGCGCCCCAGCTCAGCGCCACACCCAGCCCGCTGCCCAGATAGCCAAAGACGGGCACCAAGACCCAGGCGGCAGCGGCGCTGCATAGTACCTCCATACCGCCCAGGGCGACCACGCCGCCGTACTGTCCCAGGGCCTGCAAGGTGTTGCGGTAGAGAATGGCAAAGCTCACCGGAAACATCAGCACTGTGAGGCGAAGCCACCAAAGAGCGGCTTGGGTGATCGAAGGGGGCTGTTCCGGCCCGGCCACCAGCCCCAACAGCGGGCCTCCCCAAAGCCAGACCGCCGCCGCCACGATCAGGTCCAGAGACACAAAAAGACGAACCAACCGCCGGTGGTAGGCCAAGATATTGTCCCGGTTGCCTGCCCCAACATTCTGGCCGGTGATCACAGCGGCGGCGGTGCCCAGCTCCCCCTGGGGCGCAATAAGGACTGCCTGCAGGGACAGGGCGATGGTCTGAGAGGCGATCAGCTGGGGAGACAGGGTATTTACCGCCCGCTGGAGCACCAGAGCGCCCAGAGCGCTGAGAAAAAAGTAGATGGTTTTAGCTCCGCCGTTTTGCAGCAGTTCCCGCCAAATTGGCCCCGGGATCTCACGGGCGGCGACAGTCCGGAGCAGATTGGGCCATTTTTTTCGGAGATATCGCAGCAGGAACAAAGCCAGCAGAGCGTTGGTCAGCAGGGTGGCCAAGGCCGCACAGACCACGCCGCCCTTCCACAGGCCGATGAGCAGCACCACCAGCGCCGTGTTGGTCACGGCCCCCAAGACGGCCAGGGCGCTGAAATAGCCGGTGTCTCCCACCGCCTGGAGCAGTACCATCAGCAGCAGCTTGGCGGCTGTGGCGCCCGCCCCGGCAAAGGAGAGAATCAGATAGGGGGCCGCCGCCCCCCACAGCTGGGGCGGGATATTGCCCACCGACATCAGTCCCTCCACCCACAGCGCGGCCAGCAGGCCCAGGGCGGACAGGGCCAGGGTATACCGCAGAGCGGCAGAGAAAACCGCAGGGAGCCGCCTGGGATCTCCGCTGCCCACTGCCGTACCCAGGCAGATGCCGAACCCATAAAACATCCCGGCCAGTACTCTGCCCCGGACGGCTAATAGGCCGCTGCAGGCCCCCATGACTGCCAGAGCCGTATCGTCCAGGGCCCAGCTGACCACGGCAGTGTTGATGAGACCGTAGATCTGCTGGAACAGCTCCGCCGCCATCAGCGGGATCAGAAACCGGGCAAAGGCTTTGGGACAATATGCTCCAGTAAACTCCACAGGACTCCCCCCTTTTTGAAAAAACGTACCACGCAGGAGACGGTCTGTCAACGAAGTAACTTTTAACCAAGCTGCGTTGGTGAGAAAATTTTGGGTTGGTTAAAACTTACATCATTGACAGCATTTTCATTTGATGCTAAATGGAAAACACCATCGGCTGTATGCCGGAAGAGAGGAGAAATGTTATGAGACGAATGCGAACGCGGCTGTGGGCCATGCTGCTCAGTGTGTGCCTGCTGCTGAGCCTGCTGCCTGCCCCGGCATGGGCGGCACAGCTGCCGGAAGACGGGCAGACGGTGTTTCTGCCCATCATTGAGGAGGGGGAGGAAGCCCCGGCCCCCCAAGGTGTCGCCGGGACCGCCAACTTTGGGTTGGTGGAAAACAAGGAAGGCTCCGCGTATGCCTATGCGGGCAGTACGACGTTTTCCTTCAACGGAAAAGCTCTCATCAAAACCCCTGACGGCGAATCCTATATGACGGAGCGACCGGCGTCCAACGGCATTCTTCAGCTGCTGGATAAGGAAGGCAATGTCAGGGCCTCCAGCAATACTATTAACAGCTATTACCCCGATTATGATTATGAAACGGATCGTTATTACATTTCCGGGGCGCGGTTTGATAACGCTGCCGATCTGCCAGTGGGCAGCTACACCCTCCGGCTGGCGGCGGGAAACGAATTCTACCCCTGCACCGGTACCATGGAGATCGTGGGCGACGGGGCGCTGCTGATTTCCAGCGCCGTCATCAGCAACTTCTACAGCGGCGTCCGGGCGCTGGATCTGTCCCTGTCGGTCTATGGATTTGAGCGGGAGGAGGAACTGGAGGGCCTGACCTTCTCCCTCATGGACGGAAACACCGTGGTGGCCCAGTCCACCGGCTCCTACCGGGATATCCGGGCCAATTACGAGGACAGCCGCTGGTCTCTGCATGCCCAGATGAAGGTGGCCGAGGGGCAGAGCATCCAGAGAGGTATGGAGTACCGGCTGGCCATCAGTTACACCGGAGATAAAGTGATGGTGGACGGCGTAGGAGCCGTATCCGGCAGCGCTTCCGCCCCCAGGGCCGCCATTGAGGGCTTCCGGGTTCTGGACCCCCAGACTGCCAGAGTGGAGGTAGACTTTGGGTATCTGACGGCGGGCACCGTCTATCGCGTCACGGTCAGCAATGACTCCCAGGGGAGCAATCTGTACGCCGACCAGACCTTCACGGCGGAAAGCGATACCCAGACGGTGGAGCTGCAGCTGACAACCGGCGGCATGGTGGTGCCCATGACCGGCTACGAGAGCCTTTTGTGGGTAAAGGTCAATGCAGACGGGGAGGAGGACTACCTCGCCACAATGCAAAGCTTCCAGAATCCCTACGCCAACCTCCGCCAGGAGACGGTCTATTTTTATCCCGACGTCATGAAAGCCACCGCCAGGGACCTGGCGTTCCAGCTGAAATACTACAACGGCTGCTCCTTCTACAAGGGGAGCGGAGACGTGCTGGATCTGCGGGACAGCCGCGGAACCGTGCTGGGCAGTTGTGAGGCACTGACGCAGACCGAGTCAAAGGGAGAGCAGGCCGTCATCACCGGCACCCTGCAGATCACCGGCAGCCTGGCCGCGAAGAGAACCTACTATCTCTATCTCAACGGCGTCCAGTTCGATACGGTCTACACGACGGATGACCTGTGGCTCATGACCAGCGCTCCCATGGCAGACTATGGCGCTTGCACCATGTGGACCAATCTGGGCGAGTTCCCGATTGACACGGAGGTCCTCAATTCCAGCGGTACCGGCTGGTTCGTCTTCAAAAGCGGCGATACCGACGTGCTGACCAGCCCGGTCATTACCGGCCAGACCGGCGAAAATCAGGACATGCTGGTTTATGCCCACACCTTCATCACCCGGGATTTTGTGGCGCTGACCCCCGGCACGGCCTATATCCTCGTGTTCCGGGACGGCAGCGGCGCCGAATCCCCGATCAACAGCAAGGCCTTCACCTATACGGCGGACAAGGTCCCGCTGGACCTGAGCAACAGCAGCCATGCGTATTTTGACTGGTACGGCATGAAGCCGGGTAAGAATACTGTGGCGGGTCAGCTCTATATAAGCAGCAGATCCTTCAAGAACATCGAACTATCCGATCTGGAGGCGGTCAAGTCCATCACCCTCTCCAGCGGTACGGACACCTTTGCCGTCACCGACTACACCTTCCAGCGGAATAGCAACAGCTATCAGTACGATCTGACCCTCACCCTGGACAAGCCGCTCACCGCCGGAACCTATACGGTGTATCTCAATGGCGAGGAGATCCGGCGGGACATTTCTGTGGGAACCGGAAATACGGACCCGTACCTGTACGCAACGGAAGGGTCGACCAATGGGTATGTGCAGGGCACCAATCTGCCTGCGGACGCCACATACACCGGTAAGCTGTACAGCGGCTACACCTGCCTGACTTCGGAGGGCTTCCCCATGACGCTCCAGGGCGAGGCAGACGGCAGCACCCAGTACCTGTATTTTGACAAGGGCGTCTTTGCCGGCCGTCCCGCAGGAAGCTATGAGCTGCGGGTCTATATGGACGGCAAGGTCCTGGGCAATGTTACGGTCAATGTGCAGGCGGAGACCAAGCCGATCATTACCATCAACGATGACGACGGCAACTGGAACGACAGCGGCGACCCCGTCATGCACGCCGCAGATGTGAAAATCGAGGGCGCCAACATGGGCGCCTACGGCTATCTGCGCTGGGCCGAGACCCAGGAGGCCCTGGCGGAAGAGAACTTCCAGCCCTATTTTGCAAACCGCTCCTACTGGTATGCCTTTGAAGGCGAGGACGGCCCCCGCACGCTGTATGTGGAGCTGTCCAAGAACGGAAAGAGCGGCGACAGCGAGAATCTGACCTACACCTTTGACCTGTGGCTGTGCACCGCCAAGGATTACGACGTCCGGGTGCCCGAGAACATCCAGGGCGTTCATCCTTTGGACAGCCAGTACATCATCACCGCCACCACCTCGCTGCCGGGCGCCAGAGTGTGGGTGTCCTTCTACAACGCTGCCGGCAGGCATGCCAGCCAGCAGATGAGCTATGTGGGTCCCACGGAGGACGGGCGGTACGAATTCAGCCTGACCTTCAAACCCGATTCCACCTTTTATGATTACAATTATGGCGGCAGCTTTTACTATGGGAACACCCAGTCCATCCGGGTGTTTGCCACCGACATGAGCAACGAATCCCACGATAACGAAGCGTACCGGGGCGTGGTCATGGGCGAGCCGGTGGAGCGGATTCTGGTGTTCGGCAATCCGGACAATGTGATTCTGCCCCAGTTTGGCGGTGACAGCGTGCTGATCAACCGCACCGACTACACCCTCTTTGGCTATGCCTCGCCCAACGGCAGCGTCACCGTCTCCGAGACGGATAAAACGCCAATCACGGCTGAGACCAATGAGTACGGCTACTTCCGCGCGGAGCTGACCGGCCTTTCCGAGAGAACCCACACCCTGACGGTGGCCGACGACAGCGGAGCCGTGGGCAGCAGGACGGTGTATCTGACCGTGGATACCACCCCGCCCACCGTCAGCGATGTGACCTTCACCTTCCTGGAGGACAACGCTGCCGTCCTCCGCTGGACGTGCAGCGACGAGGATGTGGACTATTTCCAGATCTACAAGAATGACGTTCCTCTGGGAAAGGCACAGGCAGGCTCTACCTCCTACAATGTGGCGGCGTCGGCGGACGACGGCAACCGCTTCACCATCGAGGCGGTGGACCTGGCGGGCAACAAGTCTCAGAAGACCGTCTCCACCGCCGACCAGGAGCCGCCCACCGCGCCGGAGTCCCTGACCGTCACCGGCCGAACCACCACCACCGTAACCTTGAGCTGGACGGCCGGTACCGACAACATGGGTGTGGCCGGTTACAATGTCTTCAAGGATGGCGAGCTGGTGGAGGAACTGACCGGAGACGGTACCACCTACACGGTCACCGGCCTGCATCAAAACACGAAATGTACCTTTACCGTTCAGACCCGGGACAAGGCGGGCAACACCTCGGACAGCTCTCCCAGCGCCAGCACCACCACTGCGGCGCTGAGCATAGCCGACAATCTTAAAAGCAGCTACACGGTCCTGGGAGACGGCGCGACCCTTTCCATCCCCTTGACCGTGACCGCTGTCTCCAACGTGGAGGAATACACGCCCACCCTGCAGCAGGTGACCCTCAAGTATCAGACTGGGGGCGAAGTCCCTGGTCCCTGGAAAGATGGAGACCTGACGGTGGATTACAGCGGCGCCCAAGCTACGGTCACATGGACTGCGCCCGTGGATGCAAATCATCTCCCCGTGCAGTACAATGTCCGACTGGGGATTACCGACAGTGAGGGGGCCCATGCCACCAGTCAGACCAGAACTGTGGATCTCGTCGAGGGCCGCGTCACCTTTGCGGTACAGGACAGCAACACCACGGGCATGATCTCCGGCGCCACGGTGTCCCTCTATCAGGATGGCGCGCTGAAGACTTCTGCCACCACGGATCAGCGGGGCATTGCCAAGCTGGATGTGCCCAACGGCACCTACAGCGCGGTGGTGCTGGCAAGCGGCTACCAGCCCCGCCGCATCCCCAATCTGACTATCTCCGATGCAAAAAAGACCTTCACCATCCCCATGAGCACCGAGGACATTCTCCAGGTGGAAACCTCCGTCAAGGAAATGAACTACGACGAGATGCTGGCGGCAGGCATCGATCCCAATGCCCCCGGCAACAGCCATGTGTTTGAGAGTACGGTGATTCTGGACTTTGTGGAGGTGAAATACTACTACAACGACAACGGCCAGGTGGTCAAGGGCGACCCGGTCTCCTTTGAGGGCGGCGTCCTGTACCCGGCGGCCAAGGATATTTTCCTCATCGTCCCCTCCCGGGTCACCTGGCTGAAGGAGATGTTCGACATCCAGCTGCTGGTGACCAACACCTCCGCCATGGAGACGGTGGCCGACTGTGCTGCGCAGCTGAATCTGCCCACCGGCCTGTCCCTGGCCGACATGGTGGAGGGCCAGCAGTCTGCCACGGTGGAGCTGGGCGACATCGCCCCCTCCGGCGCTGCCATCCACCATTGGTATGTGCGGGGCGACGCCAAGGGCGACTACACCCTGAGCGGCACCGTCACGGGCTCCCGTACCTTTGAGGATATGAAGGAGCCCATGGAAGTGGGCTTCACCACCAAAGACCCTATCCAGGTCCTGGCCGGCGATGCCATGAAGCTGACCATCACGGCGGAAAAGACCGCCGTCACCGGTGAGCCCTACCAGATGCGCTATGAGCTGCGGAATGTGTCCGGCAAGACCCTCTACAACGTGAATTTTGAGGTGTTCGGCGGCACCTTCCGCCAGGCCTATACCATCGAAGAGGTTCTGGCCTCCTACGACCTGCAGGGTCCCTTCCAGCCGGACGCCGGTACCGGTGCGCTGAAAAACGGCTTTACCCTCAGTGCTCAGGCCTTCCAGCCCACCGAGGTCCTGGCTGGTACCTTTACCATTACCTTTGCGGACGGCCTGGAGCTGCCCGACGGCATTGAGTACATGCTCAAGCAGGTGTTCCTGTTCACCGGCGCCGGCAGCACCACGAATATCCCCGTGGAGATCAACCTGGTGGACAGCCTGGACGATACGCATGCCCACAAGTACGATCAGGGCGTCGTGACCAAGGCCGCCACCTGCACGGAAAAGGGTTCCATGACCTACACCTGTACGGTGGAGGGCTGCACGGATACCCTGATCGTGGAAATCCCCGCCCTGGGTCACGACATGGGCGCGTGGACCGTGACCAAGGAAGCCACCTGTACCGAGACCGGCACCGCTGAGAGCAAGTGCACCAGATGCGGCTATACTGAGTCCATGACTCTGGGCGTACTGGGCCATGACTTCTCGGAGGAGTGGACCACGGATGTGGAGCCTACCTGTACGGAAGCCGGTTCCAAGTCCCATCACTGTACCCGCTGTGACGCCACCACCGATGTGACCGAGACCCCTGCCACCGGCCACACCTCCACAGAGAGCGACTGTACCAAGGACGACGTCTGTTCTGTCTGTCACGAAGTGATCCGCAAGGCCGGCCAGCACGTCTGGGGTGAGCCCACCATAACCAAGGAGGCCACCTGCACCGAGGCCGGTTCCCAGACACTGACCTGCAGCAGCTGCGGCGCTCAGGAAAACCAGGAGATCCCCGCCCTGGGCCACGACTACCAGGATACGGTTACCCAGCCCACCTGCACGGAGCAGGGCTATACCACCCATACCTGTTCCCGCTGCCAGGACAGCTATGTGGATACCTATGTAGATGCCCTGGGCCACGACTGGGGCGAGTGGGAAGTGACCAAGCCTGCCACCGAAACTGAGGACGGCTCCCGCACCCGTACCTGTAAGCGCTGCGGTGAGACCCAGACGGAGACCATTTCCAAGTGGCCCAAGCAGGAACTGGAATGGCCCATCCAGATTGGCGAGACGGTCACCTACACCTATGGAGCCCTGGATTTCCGGGCCGAGGCCACGAACAAAAGCCCCGATGGCGGTGCAGTGACCTATACCAGCAGCAACCCCGACGTTGCAGTTGTGGCGTCCAATGGCCTTGTGACCATGAAGGGTGCGGGTACAGCTACGATCACGGCGACTGCTGCTGCAGTTGCTGACAAGTATGCCAAGACCGAAATCAGCTACACTCTGGTGGTCAAAAAGGCTCCGCTGACCATTACGGCCAATGACCAAACAATCACCTATGGTCAGGTCCCTGCCAACGGCGGCTATACTGCCTCCGGTTTCGTAAAGGGTGAGAATGACAGCGTTCTCACCGGAACTGCCGCTTATACCTGCGGCTATCAGCAGTTCGGGAAGGCCGGCACATATGCGATCGAGATTTCTGGACTGACCGCCCGAAACTACGATATTACTTTTGTTGCGGGCAAGCTGATTGTCAATAAGGCTGCCGACTACACCATTACCTTGGGCAATCTGGAACAGAGTACCGCCGGTCTCGGCCCGGTCTCCGTCTCCGTTATCCCCAAGGACAGCACCGCCAAGTTCACCGTGGAATATCTGGTAAACGGTGTGTGGACTGCTGCGCTTCCCACCGAGGCTGGCGAGTACAGTGTCAGAGCCGCCTTGGCCTCCAGCGACAACCTGATTCCCAGCGAAGCCAGAACGGCTGAGGGTACGCTCATTATCAAGAAGGGCGCTTTTGTGGATATCGGTGACAGCAATGTCAGCGTGGATGTTGACGTGGACGGCAGCAATGCCGAGGTCACCCTCCCTGACGGCGCGCTGGATGAGATCCTGAACAACGCCAACGGAGATGCCGCCATGGATCTGGGCAATCTCACCGGCGTGAAGGACGTTACTCTGCCCGGCGACCTGATGGACGGCCTGGCCAAGGGCGACGGCTCCCTGACCATCCGCTCCGAGGATGCGTCTATCTCTATGAGCGATCAGGTCCTCGACACCATTGCGGATGCGGTGACCGGTCCGGATGACAAGGTCACGCTGCACATGAGCGAGGTGAAACCGGAGGATATGAACGAGGCTCAGAAGGCCGCTCTGGCCAGCCTGCCCGAGGCTCCCGCCATTGTGGACCTGTCTCTGGTGGTCACCCGCGCCGACGGTTCCACCACGACGCTGAGCGAGCTAAACGGCAATGTGGAAATTACCATTCCCTACACGGTTCCGGCCGGTATGGAGGGACAGACCGCTGTGGCCTGCTACATCTCGGCTGACGGCTACATCACCTACATCCGTGCCAAGTATGAAAATGGCGCCATCACCTTTACTACCAACCATTTCTCCGACTATGCTGTCTTTGTCAGCCAGAAGCCCGCTGTGATCGTCAAAGACGGCAGCGGCTCCGGCCTGTATGAGGTTGGGGCAGCTGTCACCATTGCCGCTGACAGCAAGAGCGGCTATCGCTTTGACCACTGGGAGATTATCTCCGGCAGTGTGGCTCTGGCGGACCGGAACAGTGCGGAGACCTCTTTCGTCATGCCCGGTGAAACGGTGGAGCTGCGGGCGGTGTATCTCAAAATCGGCTCCGGCGGAGGTGGTTCCGTGACCACCAACTATCCCATTTCCGTAGACAGCACCGAAAACGGAACTGTGACCGCAACGCCACAGAAAGCCGCCCAGGGCGACACCGTGACCCTGACCGTGAAGCCGGACCAGGGCTACAAACTGGACACCCTGACCGTTACAGACCAGAATGGCAAGGAAATCAAGGTCACGGAGAAAAACGGCACGTACACCTTTACCATGCCTGCCTCCAAGGTGACCGTCAAAGCCGCCTTTAGTAAGCGTGAGCAGAGCGGCTTTGCCGATGTCCCTGTGGACGCCTACTACGCCCAGGCGGTAAAATGGGCAGTTGCTGAGGGAATCACCACCGGCACTGGAACGGACACCTTCAACCCCGATATGGTTTGCACCCGCGGCCAAGTTGTCACCTTCCTGTGGCGTGCCGCCGGCAGCCCTGTGGGGAACTATGAGAACGTGCGCTTTGCCGATGTGTCCGCGGATGCCTACTATGCCCAGGCGGTCCGCTGGGCTGTTTCCAACGGCATCACCTCTGGCACTGGCGCGGACACCTTCAGCCCCGACATGGTCTGCACCCGTGCCCAGATCGCAACCTTCCTGTACCGGGCAAAGGGCATGAATTCCACCCATGCCAAGGATAATCCCTTTGGCGACGTGGCGGAAGGAAGCTACTACTACGATGCGGTGCTGTGGGCGGTAGAAAACAACATCACCGCTGGCACCAGCGCCACGACCTTCGGCCCTGACATGGTCTGCACCCGCGCCCAAATCGTCACCTTCCTGTTCCGGGCAGCGGAGAAGTAAGCGCAGCGTTTCAGAACATAATACCTTGCAGCAAGGCGGCGGTTCAAAGGGACCGCCGCCCTTGCTTTGTCGGAAAAAACAAACCTCCCATGCTGTGTTGAAAACACGGCGTGGGAGGTTTTATTCTTTTCTTGATTACGCCACAGGCGGCCATAAGATTTCTCCTGGTTGTTCTTCTTGGGCCGCGCGCAGGACTCGATGATTTGGGCGATCATTTCCACATCGTCCGCGCAGTCCTGCCGCAGCCACTCCTTGACGATGGCCATGATGCCCTCCACGTAGTAGGCCATGTAGTAGGGGCGGTGGGCGGCAGGAATGTTAAACCGCGCCAGAATGGGGCCCAGGATCTGCTGCTTGAGTTCCCCGTACCGGGTATGGGCTCCCATGCTGCCGGGGTTTCGGAAGGCCGTCCGGTAGATGGTTTTGTTGTCCCGGATGAAGCGGAGGTAGGGGAGAAGGTATTCCTGAGTGACCAGCACCAGGGATTCCCGCTCCCCGTTGCCCATATTCCCCAGAACGTCCGACTCCTGCTGAGGAAAATAGGAGAGAAAGCGCTGGTTGATCATCTCCAGAGTTTCGTTCACCAGGTCGGAAATGGTCTCGTAGTGCAGGTAAAAGGTGGAGCGGTTTACCCCGGCCTGGCGGCAGATCTCCTTCACGGTGATGTACTCCTGCTTTTGCACATATTTCTTTTACCGTAATGTACTCAAAATCCTTAACTTCAAGAAGCTTAATTAGTGCCTCGTTCATGAGAAGGGCAGTATTGAAGTATTTGCTTTCTGACTTGTTCATCTGCCGCCCTCCTTAGGGGTTAGTTTCCCGATTCGCTGATCTCCCGGGCCAGCTGCATGATCTCAAAGGCATACTTTTCCTTGCCGGACTGGAGCAGCTTTTTGTAGATGGGGTAGTTGAGGCCCACGCCCACGATGCCCAGGATCCCCAGCAAAATCCCGGCCCCCGTCATCAGCAGGCCGCCCCCGCCGATGACCTGCATGGAAAGGCACATCCCCAAACCCAGGACGAGGGCCATGCCCATTCCAAAGCCATAGGCGAAGATGGTTGCCGGGCGCTTGGCCTTCCAGTCCAGCTTTCGCAGGGCGACCACCTTGGAGGTGTCCTTGGGGGCGTATTCGTTGGCAATGGCTTCCGCAAAAATTTTATCCGTGTTCATGGTTCTCTTCTCCTTTTATGTATTCTTTGCAGCTGCTGATATGATCATAAGGGTTGCGAGGCGAAAAGAGAACGACACGGTTTTGCTTTTGTGCTGATTTCAGAAACTAAGCCACGCAAGGGAGCAAAGCCCGAAGACCCTGGCGTTTGCAGAGATCTTCGGGCTTTGTCTCAAACAGAACTGCCGGCGGAAGTTATTCCTTGGGACCGGCGGTGTGGTGCATGGACAGGGGTTTGACGTTGAAGTTGGAGCGGTACTCCGTCTCATGCCAGTAGAGATCCTCAGCCACCAGACACTCGGGGTTCAGCTCCACGCCGTCCAGGATAATCTCCTTGAACTTCTTGTAGCCGGCCCGGTCGATGAGATGGCCGCCGTGGAGATACTCGGGCTTGTAATCCATGACCCAGGCGGAGAACTTCTGCCAGTTCTTCAGCACCCCCAGAATCACGTCCTCCGTGGCCCAGTTGAGGAACATTTTTCCGGTGCGGGGTGTCTGACGGCCCGTGCGGCCGCCCAGGATCACCCGGTAGAACTTGGTTTCCTGACGGGTCCAGGCGCTGGTGGGACAGACGCGGACGCATTCGCCGCAGCCTACGCAGCAGCAGGCGTCCTTCTCCACCTTGCCGATGGCCGGATTGGCGGACAGGACCCGGGTGGCTCCGTTCTGACAGGCCCGCATGCAGGCGCCGCAGGCGATGCAGCGCTCAGGGTGGTACGTCATGCGTGCCACGCCGATGATGCCGAAGTCGCACATATGCGCCTTGTTGCAGTCGTTGGGACAGCCTGCAATGTTGATTTTAATGTGGTAGTGGCTGGGGAAGATGATGGGCTCGATCTTCCGGGCCAGCTCAAAGGTGTTGCAGTTGCCGCAGATGCAGTGGTAATTGCCGATGCAGGCGGTGATGTTGCGGGCGCCGATGGTGGGGTAGCCCTCCGTGGGGTCCCAGGGATGGGGCTCGTGGGCGATGGTGTCCATGTCCACGTTGCACAGCTCGGCGTCCACCGTGCCGCCGGGCACGCGCATTTGCAGCATGAATTGGCCGGGCACCTTGGACTGCCGGTAGCAGTTCAGCCGCACCTTTTTGATGTTGATGTCCTGATTCATCCTCTGGCCCCTCCTTTCTCAGTCCCCCAGGTCCCGGGCCACCGGATAGGGGAACACCGGACCGTCGAGACAGACATATACCTCGTCAATGCGGCA